>Ga0265297_10000748_pt1 | contig 90151 bp, 127 predicted proteins | sample Munlanlwell13791_FD_192502 | JGI IMG/M metagenome (GOLD analysis project Ga0265297, IMG submission 192502) | Leachate microbial communities from a municipal landfill in Southern Ontario, Canada - Leachate well 137-91 | ecosystem: Engineered > Solid waste > Landfill > Unclassified | place... | reverse complement strand
ACGAAGCTCAAGGCATGGATAAGCATAGCGAATATATTTCAGATGGATACGAAGGTATCATGGTTAGAAATAAAGCTGGCTTATATGCTTTAAAGAAACGCTCTGCTGATCTTCAGAAGTATAAAGAGTTTCAAGATGAAGAATTTGAAATCATAGGCGGAGTATCTAGTACTGGTACAGAGGTCGACTGTATCATATTCAATGTTAAGAATAAGAAAGGCCAAGTGTTTGCGGTACGTCCTCGCGGTTCATTTGAACAGCGTAAGCTTTGGCTTAAGGATGTTAACAAACTTATCGGCAAGAAATTGACAGTACGCTTTCAAGAACTTTCGGACACAGGCATTCCTAGATTTCCTGTAGGTATAAGTGTACGAGATTATGACTAGAAGAGTGTTTACTAAGTACATTCGATCTAAGAAAGGACGTATCTTTAGAATGATTGCCGATGATCCAGTATTAAGTAAATGGAATCGAGACCCTGACCTACATACACGAGGATATAAAATGCCATATCAATATGTTATTCAAACATATGTTGATAAAGAATGGCATAATGTATTGGTTAGTAAGCTATATGATTATGGTATTACATCTCCATTATATTTTATGATGGTTTGTCAAAAAGATTTAGCAAAAATTAATTGCGACAATCTTATCTTAACAAAAGAATTATTAAAAAAGTATAAGTTAAAACCGTATGATACAGTCAACTAAAACAGAAACTTGTGAGACTTGTCATCAACAGCTCAAGCATTGGGCCAGTGTTAGTATACGTATTACTAATCCTTGGCATGTATACAAAGGAAGCGGTCGACCCTTTGTATATACTTGGTCATTCAAGTTTTGCAAGAAAGATCTTGCTAAGTTTCTAAAGTTAATTCATGAATTCATAATCAAATGATTAAAGAAATCATAGGTGCAGATTGGAAAGTAAATGTGAAGTCTTGGTGTGATCCTATCGAACCAGGTGCTTATGCACAGATAGATCAATTAGCTAGACTTCCATTTGCTTTCAAGCACATAGCCATTATGCCTGACTGTCATCAAGGATACGGCATGCCGATAGGTGGCGTGCTTGCAACTTATAATGAAATCATTCCCAATGCAGTTGGGGTTAAGTAACGTCGGCTCCAACTATAAAAAACTCGCTCAATTGCTGGAACCCCGAAAGGGCAATCAGCAGCCAGAGATTATGGCAACATAGTCAAATGGTTCAGAGACTTGCAAAATAACCTGTAGTGTATTTTGCGGAATGATATAGGTTGTGGTATAATTATTGTATGAATAATACAATAAAACAACGATACTTTGATAAGGTTTACGCTAATGCTAAAGAAATAAAATGTTCTTGCGGATGCGGAGAAATTATCAAAGACAAGGATAGGTTTGGTAGGGATAAACGTTTCGTTAATGGTCATAATGGAAGAAAATATAATGATCCAATGCAATATAAAAGAGAATGGAATCATAGAAATAAAAAAGGAAGACACGAATATAGAAACAAAAGAATTACCAAACTAAAACTTGAATTAATATCTATAAAAGGAAATAAGTGCGAAGACTGTGGATATTTATGTGATGGAACAAACGGTAGAGCATTTGATTTTCATCATAAAAATCCTTCTAAAAAGTTATTTGCATTAAATGCAGTTTCACTTGATAGATATTCTCGTGAAAGAATATTAAAAGAATTAAAGAAATGTATACTTCTTTGCGCGAGGTGCCACAGGTTACATCATTAACACGGCGAGCATATCTGATGGGTTACAGGCCCAAATGAAGATATTGAAGGTATAGTCCAAATGCGACATCGGTTGTGGCATGTGTGCAGTTAAGACTTCGCTCACTGAGATCGATACCATTACCTTGAAAAAGATAATGGGTGAGATCAGAAGACAGATTCCTGTCGGTAAGAATCATAACAAAGATGCACAAGACGAAAGTCTTATGCCATTTGTGAGTTCAATAACATCTCAGAAAAACAAAGCTCCATTTGTCGGTGATCTACCTATTGTTAATAGCCAATATAGTTCAGCATTAAAACAAATTGGTACTCTTGGTGGAGGTAATCACTTCATTGAAATTCAAAAAGGTTCAGATGGACATATTTGGATTATGATACATAGCGGTTCAAGAAATCTTGGCAAACAGGTAGCAGACCATTATAATAATATAGCTAAAGAGTTAAATAAAAAATGGTATAGTCAAGTACCCAAAGAATGGGATTTAGCTTTTTTGCCAATAGACAGCGAAGAAGGACAAGCGTATATCAGAGAAATGAATTATTGTGTTGACTTTGCTTTGGCTAATCGAAAGTTGATGATGAATAGAATATGCAAAATATTTTTGGATATTATTCCTGTTCACGACGATGGTTTCAATCATCACGATTGGATGAACGGAGTTGTTCCTTCATTCTTTTATGACCAGATTAACATCGCACACAATTATGCACGAATGGAAAATCATTTCGGACATAATGTAATGGTCCATCGTAAAGGTGCAACGCTTGCTCAGAATGGGACAATAGGAATCATACCTGGTAGTCAAGGTAGTAAGTCGTATATTGTTAAAGGTTTAGGTAATATACATAGCTTCCAATCATGCTCACATGGAGCAGGTCGAATGCTTGGAAGAAAGCAAGCAGTAGCAACGCTTAATCTAGCAGATGAAATCAAGAAGCTTGATGACATGGGTGTTATTCATGGCATAAGAAATCAAGCTGATCTTGAAGAAGCGGCATCAGCTTATAAAAACATAGACGAAGTCATGGCTGCTCAATCAGATCTCGTTGAGATCATGGTAGAGCTTACACCATTGGCCGTAGTCAAAGGTTAACTTATGAAGAAACAAATCATAGAACGAGTTAAGATTAATCATGATCTTAATGCTAGTGAAGTCAGGAAGAAAGCAATGCGAGTCTTCCTAGATTTCGAAGAAGAAGCTGATAGATTCCAACATCATTATGTTTATCTTAATGGTGAGACTGTCAGCGATTTGATAATAATTTATTATAATAAAGGTTGGAGAACCAGAAGGTGCTCTGATAAAGAGTGGATTTCATTCTTCAATAAACATCTTTATGAAAAAAGACAAGATAGTTACTTCGACAAAATCAGAAGTAAAGGCAAAGCTTGAGACTATTAAGTTGTCAAAAAGAATGCTGGCTATTATTTATCTGGCACTTAAGTATTATGAGAAAGGTAATGTTAGTTACATTTCTAAGTTGCGTAAGGATAATAAACATTTAAGTCAGACTGAATGGAGTAAGAAGGATAGACGCGAGATGCAAAAAGCTTTGATTTGTTCTGATATCATGAAGATAGTTTTTAATGATTGGAATAAAGCTACAAAGAAAGTATGTCTTGGAAAGTAAAGACAAGGGAAACTTGTCTTCAATGCGGTGGTACAATCAAAACAAAAAGGTTCAGAACATTTTGTTCAGGAGAATGCAGAATGCTATACCATAGTCGCAAGCACGCTAAGCAAAGCGCTAAGTGGCTACGAGACAAACAAGACAGGTTAGCATTAGTTGCTTCTCCTGACAAAGTAAAGTGTTTAGTTTGTCATAGATGGTATGTGCAAGTAGGAACGCACATACGCCAAAGGCATGGTATGTCAGCCAGACAGTACCGAGAATTATATGATCTCCCTGTCAAGCGAGGCATTCTTCCTACTTGGTTTCGCATTGTAAAGGCAAGCCAAGTTACGAAGAAAGCATTAAGCAATTTAAAACAGGGCAAGAAGTTCTGGTATGTTGATGGTGACATCCGGGCCAAGACTAAGACTGGTTGGTCGGGCCAGTCTAGAAAACTTAATAAATTATCACAGGATATCTATCCTCATTGATTATGTCTGAACAATTTGAATGGTGGTGTTATCTCCATACCAATGGGCATATTCAAGCTAAGCGTTATTTTGATAAGCGTGATCTTGAAGATGCGGATGAGTCACCATTCGTTAAGGTAAGATCAGGGCCATTCATGGCTGATGATCGAGATGATGCAATTAAAAAATTTCGTGATGATCTAATCGCAAGACATGTTCTTCACGAATTAATGCAATAACCTATGGTAGCATTAATTAGAATCATGGAATTGGCAGTGCTATGCGCTGTCTTCTATGGAGTAATCAAATTTATTGATTACAAATTTAATAAACGTAAAAAATAAACTCTATGAGTCCAATGAACAAGTTAGTTAAGTATGGCATTGCCTTTGTGGTATGCCTTGTTTTGTTTTTGATATTCAAACCATTCGAGATTGTTGACGCAGGTAATAAAGGTTTGAAGTTTAGAATGGGTGCCATTCAAGACACAGTATTAGATCAAGGCTTCAATGGCATGATGCCATTCGTTGAGAGTATAAAAGAAATTACTATTCGTCCAATTCAATTGGATGACAAAGTTGAAGTAGGTACTGGTGGAGCAATCACAAAGGACAATCAAACTATAGGTGCAGACATGACAATCTTTTATTCTTATGATCAAAATAAATTGGTCAGTGTATATAAAGATTATGGTACAGAGAAACTTACATCTATTATATCAACTACACTTAAGGAAAGTTTCAAGGGAGTAATAGGTAACTATACTATATTTGAATTGCCTGTTAAGCAAGATGAGATTCGAGCTAAGACCTATGAATTAGTCAAGTCAAAAATGTCAGGTTATCCAGTAGGTATAACTGAACTTAAGGTTACTAATTATGATTGGTCTGATGACTTCGACAAGCAAATTAAGACCACTATGGAGCGTGCTCAGCAAGTGAAACAAGCTGAACAGGAATTATTAATTACTCAACAGCAAGCTCAGAAAAAAGTTAAAGAAGCTGAGGCTGATAAGCAAGCAACACAGTTGCAGGCTGAAGCCAAAGCTTTAGAGGGTGAAGGTCTTCGTAAGTATAATGAATCAGTCGCTAAGAACTGGGACATTGAATTGCGTAAGCTTCAGATTCAAGTCGAGATGAAACGTATTGAGAAATGGAATGGTCAATACGTAGCTAATAATAATTATGGTCCTATCCCAGTCGAGACAGGATCAGTGCAAGGTAAATAATTAATTTAATTAAACATTATGAGTTCAAGAAAATTTATTATTCCAGTTTATAAAATGCCAGCTGGATTATCAAAGAAGCAAGCACAAGATTACAAATCAATAGTAGATAGTTTTATATCTACAGAATCAGTTCATGGCATAGCTGAAGGTTTTGATATTGAAGCTAAAGAAGTTTATAAAATTGCTAAGCAATTACTTGGAAGTAAATTGTACAAGGTAGCAATTCTAAAGAGAAGTCGTATTGGAGTGGCTTCTATAAATCATTCAGATTCAGGTAATGATGAGATCAAGAATTATCTTGATACTGGGAAGGCACGATTATAAATATATGTTAATAACATTATCTAACGGTGATGTTGTTGACATGGTAACAAACAGTCCTACACGCTGCAAGGCGTGTGGGGCTGTTATGTACTGGGCGTTAACTAAACATAACCGTCGTGCACCAATAGTAAAAACACCAGATGGTTGGGTCAATCATTTTATTAATTGCCCTGGAGCATCACGCTTCAAGAAAAAATAAGTAAAATAAATATGAAACATTCGGCAAGTAGAATGCAATTCATATCTAAATCTAAAGAGCGTGTTCGCTCTTTTATTTTAGCTTATGTACGTAGAAGCAAACGTTACCTAGATCTCTATGGTAACGGAGAGATGTATGATCTTGTTCATCGTAAGACTAGAACTAAGATGGCGTCATTGGATAATGATCCATTAGTAGCTAAGAAGATGGACAGGTCAGACCAGTATACGTATAGCATACAAGAGTTTTGTCGTAAGTCGAGCGACAATTTCGATTGTATATGGCTAGACTATTGTGGAAGTTTTTCACAGCCCAAGCTTGATGATATAGCTGAGCTATATAATATCATGGAGGACAATGGACACTTGTTTATTACATTGTTTATGGGTAGGGAAACATTCATACCAAAGGGTACAGCTCGAGAAGTAATCGAGTTCGGTACGCTTATGGCTATCCAGAAAGAAATGATGGAGAATAATATAAGTGTTGAATTAATTTCAAAGATAAAGTATAGTTCAGCTCCTAAGTATACGAAAGGCAATCGATATAAAACTTCACCTAGTGCAATGATAGTCTATGGCTTTAGATGGAGGCGTCTTAGACGCAAATCAAACTGTTATAAATTTAATAGTATTGTCAAGACTATGATTGACAATGTTTAATTTATGGATGGAGCAATTAAATTACAACCTGAAACGGTTGCTGTAATCGATAGAATGTTTGAGATCATGGCCAACAGCGAGCAAGAACACATGGATGAGCATGAGTTTACTGCTTGGACAGAGAAGTTTGTTAAGGCTCGCATGGATTGGCAAGGTTATAAAACATTCTTAGATGTTTAAACATATGAAACAGCGTGTTGAATGCGAAGTATATTCCAGAGTTACTGGGTATCTTCGCCCTGTTAAGCAATGGAATGACGCTAAGCGTCAGGAATTTGTTGACAGAAAATTATATAAGATACCATATGACAACAATACCAAAGATATTCGAGAACGATAATGTCTTCATGAGTTTGAAGAAATTATTTTCGGAGCATAGCATCTTATTGAAAGATGAGAAGATAAAAGATTTATATGAGAAGTTAGATAAACAATTAAACTTTTTACTTTCATCTTGTGTTAAGTTTAAGTCAGGCAGGATTGTAATCAAAGGCAGTATTAGATATGAAATAGATTTACCTGGATCATTCAAGAATTATACAGACTTTGAAAAAGACTATGCTGATTACAATCATAGTTGTTACCATGATGTTTATCTAACAAGAAATCCTGGGCTTAGATACAAAGGTAGTAGACAAGACTCGTGTGATTTTGAGTTACTTAAATGTTCAAACTTCTTACACAACAATGACTTATGGCAAGTAGATGATATAGGTATAATCAATAGGACATTACATTTGAATCATCTTAATGAACTACCTGATAGTAAAGTTATTAAAGAAAGAGTGGAACAATTCTTCAAGTGGTTTAAACTACTTAAAGAATTTGCTACCAGTATATCAGATCATAATACTTCTACTAGTCAAATGTATTATACTAGGACACCGAAGTATACTTTGAGCCAGATGATCATAGCCTTTGGCTATCATACAGTAGATGAAGCTGAGCTTGAATCATTGCAAATAAAATTAATTAAGCTTGCTGATGAGAAGCGTAGGTTCCTTAGGATAGGTTATAAATTATTAGATGAGATCAACGAAGTTAATAAGCCTTACAAAGTTTTGTTTAAACTTAAAGGTGAAGCTAAATAAATAATAACATTATTATGGCTGAAGAACTAACAGAGCTTAAGCTTAAAGATTTCGATTTCTTAAATGGTAAAGTATTAAAGAAACTCGAGATCAGATACAATGAGAAAACGTCAGATAAATTATTTGCTAAGGCATACTTCGCTCTTCCAGGGTCGACGAAGAGGGATGATACAATGCTTGCCGTGTATATATCTGGCAAGGATCTGCCCGCTATCATGCGTAAGATGTACGTATGGTACAATGAATTTTATCTGGCAACCAATGCGTTCAGTAAGTTTACTGCTGAAGCAATGGATAAAGCAGAATAATTTATGCGTACATTCTGTCAGACCTGCGGTAAGCAGACGAAAGAAAATACTCAAGGCAACTTGAGATATTGCCAGGGACATTCAGCCCTTGATAAGTATGATTACAAGATGACTGAAGATGTTAATAAAGATTATAAAGAGTCGCTTCTTGAGCGACATAACTATTAAACATTATGAAAATCGTAATCAAGAATGAGAATTCAAAAATCAAAACAGATGATTTGGATTTAGCTAAGTTAGTTCTATTGCACCTTGGTGCCAAGAAAGATGCTTCAACTGAAACTCTTGTTAAGAACGGAGTGATAGCTGGGCTTAAGATAGGTTCTATCTTAAACAATTTTGTGCAGGGACATGAATCCAAAAAGGATGAGGACAAAGTCGACCAAGACATTCCAGCTCCCAAGAAATTAGTTGATGGTATTACCAGAAAGAAAGTTCGTAAGACTCCAGTCGGTAAGATCCGCAGATCAAGATGGACTAAAGCTGAGATTGATTTCATTGTTGCTAACAAAGATAAGACAGCAAGAAAGCTTTCGAAGAATTTGAAAAGGCACAGTCATAAATCTGTCATGAATGTTCTGTCGTCTATCAGACGTGGTAAATCAGAAAGATTTTCCAAAAGTGTAAGGTCATTGTTAAATAAATAAGATCAACTTCATGAATAATCTTGAAAAATTATTGTCAGAATTTTTAGATGATAAAACTATCAAGATGATAAGCATGAAAGCCAATGAGCTTGGTATTAAGATAGCATTCCGTAAGTCACTAGCTGACAAAAGAAATATTAGGAATGAATTGGTAAAGCGAGATGGGTGTGTGTGCATGAAATGCCATGTGTTGCATGACATCCATCTCCTTACCATTGATCACATCATACCAAAGGCTATCTTGTTTACATTGAATCTTCTTGATTATCCAGGTCGAGATAATCTTGAACTTCTTTGCAAGGAATGCAATACTAGGAAAGCTTCACAATTAGATTTCACTAATCCAAGAACGATACCTATGCTTAGGAAGTTCCTGGATATGTATGAAGGCAAGTATGAAAAAATTCAATAAACTAGTTGATGTTATAGATCAACTTGAAAAGTGTGATATACTTATAGATAATAAGCTAGGTATCTTTTGCAGATTCAAGCGATTGGATCATGCAAGAACATACAAGTTAGCTGGTATAATTCTGAATGCTTTCAAACATATCTTAAGTCAGGACAAAAAGAGAATAACCCAGGTTGTCAGCATAGTGGACTTGATAGAACTCGAAACTAATTATACTAACTATAGCTATGCTATTGTGTATAAGATTAGATGTCATCATTGCAATAACTTAAGTTATGTTACTGTCAATTGCTATCGTCATGGAGTTCCTAAGTATTGTGAGGACTGCGCGGATCGCTTCCGTGACTATGCAAACGATGGTGATGACAAGGACTATGATTGATAAATATCATAATCGAAACAAGCAAATCGTTGAGATCCAAAAGATGGATAGCTGGCATCTAATTAATGCTCACAATTACTTTCGTAAAGTGAGAGCAGGCTATGCCGAAAAAGATACGCCAGCTGAAAAGATATTAAGTATCTCTCTGTTGATAGCAGCAATCAGAGAGGAGATCGATAAACGTGGCTTGCTAGACTTTTAACTATGGGAACAATAACTAAGATCATGGCTAGAGTATTCAATACTTGTGAAGCCTGCGGTTCAAAGATGAAACCAGAAGATCAGAAGTATACAATTACTTTTGATACCTGGTATAAGCCAGGGCAGAAATCAAGTTATGATTGTACTGTTTGCCATGAGTGTGTTAACAACTTCAAATTGTATGAGCTTGTTAGCAAGGTTAATATAATTCGCAAGCTTCAGCTTGAAGATAAAGAATAATTTATGAGTGATACAATGAAACAAATCAGAGATGATGTTGTAGCTTGTACTGCTTGCAGTTTATGCAAGTCAAGAAACTTACCAGTCGTAGGGCAAGGCAATCATGACGCTAGTGTCATGTTTGTAGGCGAAGCTCCTAGATCTGATGAAGATAAGACTGGTACTCCGTTCGTAGGCGCAGCCGGTAAGACATTAGACAAGCTACTGGCTAGTATAAATTTGCAACGTCAAGATGTTTACATCTGTAATGTTTTAAAATGTAGACCGCCAGAGAATCGGGATCCTTTGGAGACAGAGAAGTCTGCGTGTCTATCGTTTTTAACTAGGCAGATAGAAGTAGTAAAGCCTAAAGTAATTGTATGTTTAGGCAGGCATTCAGCTGGATTAGTTCTGCAATTGTTTGGATGTAAAGAACAAATAAGTATGGGAACAATCCATGGAAAGATCTTGGAGGTCGACCAAGTCTTTCATGACATTGCTATCAAGGCAGGAGATGTATCTAAAGCTGAGCTTAAGCTCATGGTTATGTATCATCCAGCAGCAGCCTTGTACAATGGCAGTCTGATGCCAATACTAAAAGATGACTTCCAGATATTAAGTAAGTATCTTTCTCGAACAACCAGTTAATTACTACTCTTAGTAATTAACTGTTTGTTCTCTAAATTATGAGATCAATTGGCAAGAGATACATTAAGCTAGTCAAAGAGACTACGCTTAAGATCTTAAAACAACAACCGAATATCGCACGGTACTCGGGAGATAACATCGTTGCCTTAGTAACTGCTAAGTTACCTGATAAGCTATGGGATACTTGGGAGATGGCTGACTCAGAAATAACTAGAGTTATTATGGACACGGTTTCTGAGTATGATAGATCAAGATAAAAAGAAATATATATCAAAGCGTTTCAATGCCATTGTCTTTGATAGATTCAAAATCAAGTTTAACGAGATGACCGAGCCACTGCTTTCATCCTGTATAGAGATATCAGACAGGTGGAGCAGTGTGCCCAGGTTTAATCCTGAAGATAAATGGCATCAAAGTTTGATAGATAGTATAATTAATTCGAGGCTCGATACACTCGAACCTTTATTAAAGAAATAATTTATGGCTCAGAAAACTGATTCATTACAACAAGTAGATTTAACACAGCTTAAAAATGTGTTGCCTTTGTTCTATGACAACAGACAACCATTGTATCTATGGGGTAGGCCATCAACTGGCAAGACCTCAGCGATACGTCAGTTTGCTCAGGCTCAAGCTGAGAAATTGAAGCTTAGATATTCAGAAGATGAATTCGGTGAAGGTATATTCACTCTCAAAGTAATCACTTTGAGTCAGTTCGATTCTCCAGACTTGAGAGGTATGCCTCAGGTTATCATAGATGCTAATGATAAAACAAAATCATATACAGAGTTTGTTCCAACAGCTGAGCTTCCAAGATATGGGCAAGGGATTTTGTTTTTTGACGAAATGAACCAAGCCGACGATACGACAAGAAGTGCCTGCTACCAAATTATATTGGAAGGCAGATACGGTTCTCTACCACCAGTGATAGATCAAAATGGCAAGCATACATTCTGGAGAGTGGCAGCTTCCAATACAGAGAATGATTTCTGTTCAGTGAATACGTCTTCACTGGCTTTGCTTAGAAGATTTTGCCATCTATCAGTTAGTCCTACAGTCAAGGAGGTAACAGATTATTTTACAAAGATAGGTATTGATTTTAGAATCCCAGCCTATCTCTCAAGTTTTAGTGATGACTTGTTTCCTCAAAAGTATGATGAAAAATTGATTGATAACAAGGCGAATCCATTTCCTTCAACATGGCATTCACTTGGCCTTATGATTCAAGGTCTCAAGACTACTAATCAGAAAGATGATTCAGGTGCTGACACTATTTACACACTAGCTGCGTCATGTGTTGGTGCTCCAACAGCTGCTAAGTTTGTGTCGTTCGTTAAGATGATGGGTAAGATCGATATCGATAAGATATTGAAAGACCCAGAGGGTGAATTCAAAGAGATTAATAAACTTCCAGAGCGTGCTTCGATGATGTACGCCATTGTTTACAGTATAGGAAACATGTGGGTCAAGAAAGAGCATGGCTTGAAAGCAGCAGAAACTCTTGCTGTTGCCAGTGCTATGTCTCCAGAGTTCTCAGTTACATTCATGACAATGATATTAACTAATCGAAGACGCATGATCGAGCTAACAGCAGAGAAAGGATTCCACACCTTGCTTACAAGGTTAGGTATCTTCTTCGATGTTATATAATTATGACAGAAGAAAAAAAAGAAGTAGTAAAAATAATTTATTATGTAAGCATAGGTGGTAATGAATACATTGCCACAGATGATAAGTCAAAGGCATTGGAACTTTGGAATCTTTTGTCAGACAGCTTCTTTAGGATAGCAGCAGTAGGAAGTAGTTATCTATCTTCGTACGCATTCAAAAAGAATAGGTCGAATGAAGATACTACTTTCTTGTACAAGGCAGATATCTCTGATGAGGGTGGGATAACATTGAAGACTATGTCAGTCTTTATGTATCCTGATGAACTTTCAGCTATAAAAGCAAAGGCTGCTCTTGAGCAAATGAAAGATGCTGGTAAGCCGAAGAATGACAAGACAGTGCCTTTTTAATTTATGCAGTTACTTAAAACAGAAGTGCAGCGCGGAAATAAATTCTATCTAATTATTACCAGTGACAATGATAACAAAAATACTTATTGGTCTACCGATCCTAACTATGGTGCTTACAAAACAGAAGTCTATGTACGTTATGGAAAAATTCCCAGGCAAATTGCCATGGAAGTAATCTCATATGGCATAGCCATTGATGGTTACTATTATACTCCATGTACATACAAAGGTAGATCATTTTATTCAACAGAAGTAGAAGCCTTTGTCTACCATAAAAGATTAGAAGAAGAGATTCGCACTGCACCTGTATACGCTTATGGAACTTAAGGATCGCCTTATTAAAGCAAAGATATTTCTTATAACCAAGGTAGATTGGTCTTGGTTTGGACAGTTGTCTTGCTATCTAACGTTTATCGAGTCAGGCCATGTGCCTACGGCAGCGATAGATATGCATGGCAATCTGTATTACAATAAGAAATTCATGGAAGAATTATCAGATGAAAATATCAGAGCAGTAATGTGCCATGAGATTTTGCATATTGCATTCAGACATCTTGAAAGGATTGGTATCCGTGACAAGCAGTTATGGAATGTGGCTTGTGATCTTAAAGTCAACGAGGAGATCCGGGGCAAAGCAGAAATGGTTTTGACCAAAGGTGCTCTCGTTGGCGAGGGTTATTCAGATTCCTGGACTGTTAATGTAGAGGGTGGTAAGAAAATAAAGATAAGCAATATCAAAGAAAAAACTTCTGATCAAGTTTACTATGAACTTAAGAAGTTGCTACCACCTAACTTCAAGTATGAATGCGATTTAATAATGCCTGCTCAGACTCCAGCTGAAGAAGATGACATGAAACAAAAAGGATTCGAAGCTGTATCGCCCAATCAAGTTGGCAGGCTATCTAGAGAATGGCAGGGCAGAGTTTACTCAGCTGCTCAACAGTCTCGTGGCAACACACCAGCAGGTGTAATGAGAGAAATATATAAGCTTGAGAATTCTGAGTTGCCTTGGAATCAGATTCTTAAGCAGAGATTCAGACGTATGGCTACTAAGCATACGTGGCAGAAGCCAAGTAAAAGATATTTCCCTCAGTATTTTTTCCCAGGTAGATCAAAAGCCAGTGGCATAAAGGTCGTCGCTGCTATTGATACATCTGGTTCTATGTCGAAAGAACAGATAACAAAAGCTATCTCCGAACTATACGGGTTGGCAACAACGTTTCAATTCCTTGAGCTATGGGTTACCGATTGTGATGCTCAAGTTTACGAAGCTAAGAAAGTAAAAGCAGACGAGTTGTCTAGACTGTTACTGCAAGGCGGAGGCGGTACCGATTTCAGGCCAGTCTTTGAATGGGTGAAGAAAGAATTCTCTGATAAGATAGATTCGTTAGTATTCTTTACTGATCTTGACGGAAGTTTTCCTAAAGATCCACCTCAATATGATACGTTCTGGGTTACTGATTCGACTAGAAGTAACCCGCCGTTCGGTAGAAAGCTTGTTCTAGAACAGCAAAATTAAATAATAATCAGAGGGTGTCCAGCGTGGCACCCTCTTTCAAATTATGAAAGAAATATTACAGAATGTTTATAGTGCTAAGGAGGTATACCGTAAGAATCAAATAGCTTTCTACAATACATTCCGCAGTAGACATCCTAATATAATGGATATCGAAATGCGTAATGTCGTTAATGATCTTGAAAGCGAGTTGAAGTATTTACTAGCGACGTGTGTTATATACAGAACAGGCAGAATAAAAGTTACTTCATGTGGCTGGTCGAACACAGAAGATGCTTTTATAGAGCAGAAACCTTATATACATTTTTATCATAGTTCAAACGATGATATTAAATTTATAGTAGAAAGCCATAGTATCGATAGCAATGGAGATCTAAGAATAAAGCGTAGCAAAGATGAAAGCGATAAGCCAACTTTGCTTTTGGAATTATCTGCTTTGAAAAAAGTTCCTAAGCAAATTGATCAGGTTAGATTTGATATCTTCATGAAGTATCTTCGTGAAGTCATGGCTTATAAAGACAGACTGTTATTCTATGATAATCGTTGTGGTTCGTACTTCGATCTTAACCAAGAGAAACCTTTGGTAGGTTCTAAGTTGTTACCGTTTGCCAATGAATCAATGCTTGTATATCTTAAGAGTAGAAAGTTTTCTATCTTGAAAAGAAAGTCTACTAAGAGCTCATCATACCAAGATAACACTGAGATCATGGAACTGTTAGATTATTGTGGTAGTGAAAGTCATGGGAATACTGGCCCGTATACACGTAGACTCCAATCGTTACTGGGTGATGTCATAGAAAACTATGATGATTTCATAGACAAGATACACAAAGCAGAGATAGAAAAACGCAAGAGCATAGAAGTATGCAATGTTTTTATCAATGGTATGAAGCAATATACCATTCCGTTTAAAGTATTAAGAAAACTTTTATGAACAAAACAATACAAAAATTGTTAGATCAACGTGAATCGTTTAGGAAATACAATGCTATATACGCTGAAGCTGACAGCAACATGTCTAAGGACAGGGATAAGATGGCAACTATATTAAAAGATATCTTTCCTGCTGGTAAGCTTAAGATAGATAGTTACTCCAACATTAATCTTCGAGAGATTATGAAGGAGTGGCTTTGTTATGTAGCTTCGATGATTAAGGTACGACATACAGTCAAGCACAATGGTTATGCTTTGAATTATTTGTATGGTGTTAAACTTCATAGATGCTATAGCAGTTATGATCCATTTAGATTTGGCAATGTAAATGATTATACAAAAGGATATCCTAAATTTACTGATGATGGATTCTTTCATAAAATGCAAGATACTGCATTGAATATGTTGATACCGATAAACAATGCTGCATTGATACATCAGGATCGTGTGCCCAAGTATATTGAGTTGTCGATTAAACTTTGTAAGTTAGCTAGTATCTATGTTGATTTATTTTCTGACAAAGATGTAGGGAAATTAAAAGCTATTGATAGTCTGTGCGGTTATGTTTATGAAGAAGTCATGGATGCTTTTGAAAGGATCGAGGAATTGGTTCCGTATTACAATGAATGTAATCAAAGAATATCAATGATTGAAAGTTTAAAGACTGAGTTGCTTCTTGAATTTCAAGCAGCTACTACAGATTATAAAGTGTTAAATAATTTGCGGCATGAGAAACTCCGCATGATTTAAGCCTATGAAATGTTTTAATTACACTCCTGTTATCCATACGTCTATGGAATACAGGTTCAGTGTTTTACTCGGGATCATGTCAAAGAGTTCTATGCCTATACCAGTGGCCGGGGCCATGAGTAACTTGGTTCTATGCGAGAAGCATGGTTTAAAAGTTAAGAATGGCAGGACACCAGTCAGATTATTCCAAGACTTTGGACATGTAAGATATCTTATTGGTGAGAATCAGATGTTTTCTAGAGTTGATCACGAAGATAGTAATAGTATCAAGAAACTTTTCGACTTCAGATCTCTTGTTGATAACCCTGGCGTTGATCAGGATAGGTTACAGCTCTTCTTTTCTTTTATTGAACGAGCTATTGGCGCGTGGAACAAGTGTTACGCAGCAGCCGTGGAAATCGCGCAGTTCAAAGGTGGTTATTCATTTGTTCCTCTGGATGATTGGCATTCATTCAGAAGAGATTATCCACTGATGACTAAGTATCAGAAACGAGACATGGAACAATCCGGTTTCATAACCTATGTATTTAATTCAGTAGATCTTTTCTCAGAGTTTGTACTTGAGATGAAGTGTTTAATGCATGATATGGATGAAGTATTGAAGCCTTTCTATGTATTGAAACAGTTAAAAAAGTAGGTTAATAAAAATTGTCAAGGGCTGGTAAGGTGCTAGCCCTTGCTTTTTTTATTAATAAATGCTACAATAGATATGTAAGTTATTTTTTTTGATAAATAAAAAATTAACCTAAACATCCACGTTCGTAGACCATTTAATTTTTAATATACATATGTCCGAAGAAACAAAAATCGTTAGGGCACTGCCGCCGCGCGGTGCACAAGGACAAGACAAGGCAAAAATATTAAAACAATATTTAATGGGGCTTGTGGGAGTCTCATCATCGTTCATTATCTTATTAATTCTAGTATCATTCCTGCCAATGGCGGGCTATATCAAGATCACCAGCCTTTTGCTTGGTGCTTTTTTAATACTAGATGTCCATCATTCGCTTAAACTTTATGTCGGAAGAACCATTAACAACTGAAATCATAACGATTGATAAGTCCGAGAAGGCAATGCAGTACAGATTCTGGAGCGATGCTACCAATAAGGTCGTGTACAATGGATTGCTTAATGGTCTTACTCTTTCTACCATAGCTGAAATGAATAGTCTTTCAGTAGTTAAGGTGCAGGAAATAATCTGTAATAAGTTTTTCATGGCGAAGTTACAGTCGTTTCTTAATGGTATTATTTTGGCTAACAATGCAGCAAAAATCATGGCTGCTGAAGACGTCTTCAATAAGTTATGGGCACGCGTTAAGGATAACGTCGATGACATACCTGTCGAGATCTGCCTCAAAGAACTAGCCAGGATGTTACCCAACAAGTCCGGGGCTATTAATATAAATAGGCCTAGTAATGTAGTTATTAATCCAGAGGAAAAGAAAGAACCACTAGACAAGGACTTCGGATACGAGGGCCTTGATGACGAGGATCTTAACAATTAATATGGTAGATAATGCCAAGATATTGCAGTGGATAAGGGACAATGGCGTTAAAACAAACAAAGGTTTGCCGATAGAATTCAGAGACCATGGATTCTTACTGGACTTTGTCCGTGATACTGCTAAGAAAATAGTTGTCCGCAAGTGTGTTCATCCAGACACAAGAGTTTTAACGTCGGCTCTTAAATGGGTAGCTATTAAAAACATTAACCAAGGTGATGAGCTTGTAGGTATCAGCGAGCATACTCCTATAGGTAAAGGGTCGAGAAGAATGTTTGAAAAAACTATTGTTTGTGACAAGCACACTGTAAAAAAAGAATCTTTTAAGCTAACATTAGAGGACGGAAGAAGTATTATAGCTTCTGGAGATCATCCATTCCTTGGAATCAAGAGAAGCATATCGGCATGGAAGACTGTCAAAGAACTTAAATGTGGTGATCAACTTAGAGTTATTTCTAATATATGGACAGACGCGTTAAATTATGAGGATGGTTGGATGGCCGGTATCATGGATGGCGAGGGTTCTTTAAAAGTCCATAGGACTGGTGGTGGGAATGATTTCGTTATATCACAACGTCCAGGTGCTATATCAAATAGAGTAGAAAATTATTTGAAAAAGAATAAGTTTAAATATCATGTAAGAGACGATCATAATACGGGTGATATCGTACATAGAAACGGTCCTATCAGAAGAATAGTTCTTAGCAGACTTAGTGATATCATGGAGCTACTCGGGAAAACACAGACAACACGTTGGATTGATTCAAAATTTTGGGAAGGACAAGTTGTTAGTAATTTCTTTCCAAGTACTCAGGTAAGGATTAAGTCCATAGAAAAACTTGGTACTATTGAAATGATTGATATAGAAACTAGTAGTCGTACGTTTATAGCTGAGGGAATAATCTCTCACAACTGTACCCAGGTTGGTGCTTCATATTCTGTTATAGTCAAGGTATTACACCTTGGGAGCCAATCGCCGTTGACTATTATTTATACACTGCCAACAATAGGTGATGCTAAAAGCTTTGTGCTTTCTAAGTTCGATCCTATTATAGAACGTTCACAAGGGCTGCGAGACTCTGTATCCAAAGTGGTATTCAGAGACAAGCCAATATATAATTCTGAAGTAAAGAGAATCGGTGATTCCTATTACTTCTTCAAGGGATCCTGGACAACGTTCGGGGCCCAGTCCATTGATGCTGACGTACTAGTTGTTGATGAACTGGACTTTCAGAAACCTGACGTCAAAGAAATGTGGGAAGAAAGAACGGAAGGTTCTTCATCGTTAAGCGTAGTGTATTGGGTAGGCTACCCCAGCATACCGGGCTTCGGGATAGAAGAAATCTATGAGTCATCCGACCAGCGTAGTTGGTTCATAAAGTGTGGACACTGTGGAAAACTTCAGTCACTTACCTGGCCAGATTCCATTGATTTTGTCAAGGAGATATACCAATGTAAGTATTGCCATAAGGAACTTACTCCTGACATGCGTAGGAAAGGTATGTGGAAAGCCAAGTTCCCGGGCCGTGAGATACATGGCTACTACATCAACAAGTTGATGGCCCCATGGATATCCGCTGCTCATATCATAGATAGATTTAAAAAGGATACACCAAAGAAGTTCTTTAATTTTACGCTAGGATTACCGTATTTAAACAAGAAGTCTGACATTACTGATGATGTTATTAATAACAGCATGGTTGATGAAGATGAATTCATCAAGTTCAAACAGGATCCTGGGACTAAAGTAATAGTCGGGATCGATCAGGGAGACATCTTCCACTTCCTAGTTGCTCTAGCTAACGAGACGGGCATACTAGTCTGTGCTTCTGAAGAGCTGAGGTCTGAGGACGAGTTACTTGCCAAGTTAAAATTCTATAGACCTGACCTTGTAATCATGGACATGTTCCCTAACAGGCATACTGCTAAGAAAATGCGCGAAGATTACGGTAGGGATAAACTTTATATGGGTAAGGAAAGAAACTGGACTGAGACTATGTCTAAGGAAAGGTTCTATTATAAACTAGACAGGACTACTGGCGAAGTTGGTATCGAACGCACCGAATCTCTTGATGAAATGCTTGAACTTATAGTAGATGGGCACATCAAGTTCAGACGTACATGTCCCAGATTACGGGGACGCGATAAGAGTAACCCGGGTATCATAGAGATGATTAAGAACCTGGTCCCTGATGTACTGGAACAGCATGGTAGAATGCGCCGTGTATACAAGGCGGTAGGTCCGGATCACTATGGTCATGCACTTAACTTTATAGTAACGGCCGTTCATATATTGTTTCCTAGTTTTAAAACTAATAGGTATAACTTTGCACCAGTTGCTGCGCCTAAGCCAGAGGTTAAGAAACCTTGGTATCATGAAGACTTCCAGAAAAGAATAGATTCTTTTGCAGGTAATGATTCAATAATAATTAAGCCACAAGGAAGGTCCCTTGATCCAACTCAAGTCTTTCCTAGAGATGGCATTTAATATTTCTTTGTCCTGCCAGTCAGGCTAAGATTAAAACAAAAATGGATACAACAAAACTTTTTTCAAGGGTAATAGACGCTCAAGAAAAGCATAATGCTTTCTTGGACGCTACCCAGAAGAACCTGTCTTATTTTCTTTTCGGTAAGAATATAGACTTGGTTCGTAAGGCAACGCCGACCACACTGCCTATCGTTGATATACTCAACGTTATTAATAGTTTTAACCCATCACCTGATAACCCATTACATCAGATTGTATCCGCATTTACAGATGAAATTTCTGTCTCTGACTTTAGAACGTCAGTTAAACCGTACCCTGTAGATGGTAAGGAGCCTTATGATTCTTATGCTGATCAGCTTGAGTCCTATCTTGGTAGAGTTCACCGGATCTCGAAGAGACGTAGTTACATGAAGGTCTTAGCCTTTGAACTTCTAGTTCATGGGTACTTCGGTATCTACTTTGATGGTGGACGCTATTACTTTTTAACAGCTTACGATCTTATCCCGGGAGATAAAGGTATCTTCGACCAGGATGCGCAGCCATTCTGGGTAAGAAAGACTCAGGCCAACAGAGCAGTGCTTAGACAATGCGGTGTTGATCCTGCAAACGAGACAGCAATTTTTGGCACTCTTGATGAACTCGAGATGTTCCAGGTTTATGATGTCTATGTTAAAAGTACTAACCTTAACGTAGGTTATACGCAGTCAGGTAAGGTGCTTTATACACAGCAACTACGTGAACCTCAAGATAGGTATCCATTATTTATAGCTAATACTAGCGAACTTATAAATAGTTTCTACCCTGTGCCTGCTATGTCAGCTCTTGTTGAGAAGTTAAAGGACTATCAGAATGCCCGTACTTCTATCAAGGAATCAGCTTCATCTATAGCCAAACCTATACTTGTTTATGATGACGACGCAGGTATCGATGTTAACAAGCTTCTTACTGCCCTTAAACAGGGGTATAAGCACGTTATAGTAGGAAAGAACCGGGAAGGTGACATCAACTTCAAGGCCCCTGGACAATTGCCAGCATACGCTCAGATACTTCCTGATCAAATCGAGGAAGATATCATGAAAGATCTTGGTCTTAACAAGGCTTTCCTTGGCTTTGCTAGTCAGGGTGCCAGAGAGCGCGGCGCGTTAGCTCGCTTGATCAAGACATCATTCAGAAGACTTGCTTCATTGTCAGGGATTATTGAAGACGTCTTCACGGATCTTGATAAATATATAATTGATTATGTAGATTCTCATAGGCTTAGTCTTCGCGACAAGGCCGGTCTTAACATAGAAGAAATCTTCGATGGCGATATTATCTATGAGCCAACAGAAAGATTCACTGCCTACTCTACTGAGGATAGTTACGAGAACAGAATGTTTACTCTTAACCAATGGAAAAGCAACTTGCTTCCTACAGTAGATGCTCTTGAACAGCTTGGTGATAGTGCCCCTAGGAAAACTATCGAACGTATAAAGAAAGAGACTGTTCAGAAGCAACTCGACATGTATGACGCTCAGAAGAAAGTCATGACCGAGTCTAACAAGACTATCATGGACAAGATAACAGGCCGTCTTAATGGACAGTTGAAGTTTAGATATTATCTTTCCCCATTACCACAGGACAAGGTACTTATTACTGCTAATATTAGCGACTTAAAGATAGTAGCTTTCTTATTGAGTGACATCATAGCCAGTGTTCTAATAGAACCTACTATGGATACCGAGCTTAAGCCACCAGCCCAGGACGAGTTCGCGGTTACTCCGCAGCCTATAGTCCCTCAACCAGTTCAGGACATGACTACTCCTGGAGTTCCATACTCTTCGGAACCAACTCAACCTGGTGCACCAGTGCCAGAGGAAACTCGAGGTAGGCCGGCTAACCCACAGAACATGGAAGCTCCAACTGCCCAGCAAGACTTGACAAAACAAGCGGAAGCTGTTCCAGTAGAACAAGTTCAGGTTCCCGCGGAAGTTGCGCCGGTCAACGAGAACGCTAAGCCAGCCGTAGTTCCTACTAATACTAGCGAAGTGTTTGATCCTAATGAAATCAACGGTTATATGAAGAAGTCCAAAGTTCTTTATGACCTCGAGAAGTATCAGAACCTTCCTGGCATGTACATGGTTGAGCCTCATGCTAAATGGGTTTACCTCGGACGTAAGTTAGCCCTTGTTATGGCTACTAATAATCCAGAAGCTCTGAACAAGCCTATGATTTTCTGCGGTAAGCAGGCCTATGGCATCATAGTTCTTAAGAAGATCATCTCTGACTTCGACTTTGCTGAAACACAAAAGTATCATCTTGTCAATGACAGAGAGAAGATGAGATGGTGGGGTGACAAGCAATTGTACTTGTACTTGTTCGAATTCTACCCGTTAAAATACCCGATGAATTATAAAAGGTCTCCGGGTGTTCAAACATTTTTTCCTAAGGTGGAATTAATTAATGAATCATCATATGAATCAACAAAACAAGAGCCAAGCAGCGAAGCAATTGCTTCGGGCCAAGTCGAAGGCGAAGCTTAAGCGCGAGGACAATCCAGATGGTACGTACTGGTTGGAACAAGATCAAAAAGATACTACCGCCTGGGCACAACTCGCTAATAGCGGCGTCTTCGTTGAACAGCTTATAAGTGCAGAGAACAAGTTGCTTAGCAAGGTACGATTGGATGGTAAACTCTACACTTATGATCAGGCTGTCAGTAAATTTCCACTAATCTTAGATAAAAATAATTTGTATCCGAACAAGACTATGAAGTCTATTTGGACAATAAGAAAATAGTATGGCTATATTAAAAGAAACAAAGGATGCTCAGGCATCACAACGCGCAGCTGTAGCCTTACAGCAAAAGCTTAAGGATACCTTGGCCAGCAAGCTTCCTAAAGCTGATATGGGCAGCAACTATGGCACTGCTGTCAGCAAGATAAGCAATCTCGTGGACTCAAGCAATTATAAAGGGGCTCGTGAATACGTAGCGAGTCAATTGACAAAGATCCAGGACCAAAAGATTGGCAATAAAAAGGCCGAAGCTGCCAGTCAATTGATTGAAGCTCGTGAACGAGCAGTCAAAGACAATGCTTTTAAAAACAAACCTAAGCTTGATAAGGATCGTGGTCCTTATTATGGCACTTAATATTATGGCCACATCATCATGGACAGAAATCATGGATATCAATGGAGTCAAACGTAAGTACGATCTAGCCTCCGGGCTTGAGATCATAGACACTACTACTCCTGTAGCTAACGCTGCCACTAACGTCCCAACTACAGGGACTACCAGCGGTTCTGTCACAACTACTAAGACACCGACCGACAATTATGTATTCGGTGATCTTACAAAAGCTCAGCAAGCATTGATGACTACCAATGCCCTTAAATATAATGCAAAGATAGAAGCAGATGCCATTGCTGCCAATAAGAAATTGTATCCTGATAGAGTGAATTCTGATGGCACATTTAAAGCAGAGATCAATCCTAAAACAGGCCTTGCCTACGCTGAAGCAGCTACTATTTGGAATCCAAATACTGGTACTAAGAAAGCAGTACGACTTAACATGGTTACCGGGAAGATCTTGGACGAAGATATTGCTGCTTTACCGACTGACCTAAAGAATAAATGGCAATTGTGGACAGGTGGCATGGCGTCAGGACAAGAGGCCCTGAATGCCATTACTAAACAGGTAGTCCCGATAGCTGCCAAGTCACCCACGGTGTCAACAATATATCCTCAAAAGGATCCATACTACAGAACAGGTGGTAACGCTGACAAGACGACTCCTTACCAGATGGGTTCAGGAATAGAGGGATATGACTATGCATTGGCTAAGCAAGCTGCAGAGAAAGCAGCTAAGGACGCTGGCTTGCCAAGTCCTAGTGCTCCTCAAGTTGTAGTCCCGGCTGGTGCCGTGTATTTACCTGATACTAGCCAACTATCTAAGCTTGGCAGTAGCCGTGTTCTTAAGGACACCTATGGCAAGCTTTATGCGCTACCTAATAAGGTTCAATATATACCTACTATTGCAGAAATGCAGAAGATTCCTGAGGCCCAGCGTGTCATCATCAGTGGTAGATGGTATAAATTAATTTAATTTAATAATAAAAAGTATGTTCACAGAAACAACGATCGCATCTAAACCAGCATTTGGTAAGAAAGCCATTGCTGCTAAGGCGTTGAAGAATGCCAAAGGTGGTTTCACTCCAGGTAAAAAGGGAGTCAATCCATTTGCTAAGAAAGCCGCAGCCGGCGCTCTTAAGAAAGGTTGTAAGAAATAGTATGGCTGGAGGCTGGATTTCAGATGCATTCAAGTCAGTTAATAGACGTGGTACTGCCGGGGTATGCTCGGGCTCCAAGTTTGGTGGCCCGTCATGCCCTCCAGGCTCTCCTCGTTACAACATGGCTAAGAATCTTAGAGCTATGGGAGCTAAAAGACTAAAGTCTGCGAAGAAAAAATAGCCATCCATTGACGATTTGATAATATTGTTATATAATAATAATATAATCCACACATTCGAAGCACAAGGCAGTCAATTAACATAAAATTATGGACCCAATTAACAACCCAGTACCTGGTGCACCAGCGCCAGTTGATCCAACACCGGCTCCTGCCGATCCAACTCCTGCTCCGGCAGATCCAGCCCCAGCAGATCCAGCCCCAGCAGATCCAGCTAAAGAAGCTCAGGACAGAGCCGACGCTTTGCAAAGTGCCTTGGATGCTGCATTAGAGCAATTAAATCAACCTCAGGATCCAAAACCTGCTGATCCTGTGCCGGCCCCAGTTGCGCCAGTTGCGCCAGCACCTGTTGCTCCTGCTCCGATTCCTGCAGCACCTGCTGCTCCTAAGGAAGATGTTAACGAAGCCTTTGCTAAAGTCATGTCGAGCATTCAGAACGTAGAAAAAAAGATCTCTGATCTAGAACTACGTGATACAATGATCGAAATGACAGCAGAATTAAGAGCTGCAATTATAACTTACCCACATGCTGATGAAACTGCGATCTTAGCAGCTGTGGAATCCGGATCTGATAAGAATATAATGGACCTGGCTAAGGAATCGCATGAAGGTAAACTCAATTTGATTACAGATATTGAGAAAAGAACAGAAGAGAAAGTCCGTGCGCAAATCTTAAAGGAAAATGAGGGCAAGATATCAGTCCCTCAATCCGCGGGTTCTTCTTCGGCTCCTATTCCTGGCGCTCCAGGCATTCCCAATTTCGATAGACGCGTAAGCGACAACGATGATTGGTCTAATGCACTGAAAGCATCAAAAGCCAATTTGCAATAAGAGCATAAACAACTGTATTATTCTTTTAAAAATAATACAAAAATATGGCAGAAACAGTATTATCCGAACTACAGGTATCAACAAATTATCGCTTCATGCCTTTGGTTGTAAACCAAATGTATCAAGGATCTCCTTTATTGGAGAGAGTTTTCAAAGCTTCTAAAGAAGGTGACTTCGGTCTAGCTTTACCTAAACAAAACTGGGTAAATAAAATCTGTTTTAATTCGGGGAACCCTGAAATTGGGAATCCCAGCCAAGTTATGTCATATGAAACGAGATAAGAAATCTCGTATTGCATATGCAGCAGGGATCATTGACGGAGAAGGTTATATAGGGATTAAAATCTATAAGCCTAACAAGTCAAATGGTTGTATAAATTATACATACCTGCCAAGAATAGTTATTAAGATGAATAGCGGACAAATTATGGATTTTTTCCATGGTATGTTCGGCGGCAAAGTTAATCTCGTGCCGCAAAGAGACTCAGGATATTTTCCTGGATTCGTGTGGGAAGTATGTGGCTCTACTGCCACCAAAATATTGAAACAAATGCTTCCGTTTCTTAGAACAAAAAAGAAACAAGCAGAATTGGCAATAAGGCTCCAATCTAGAATAGATGTAGGGAAAAAGAATGGAAGATTAGGTGGATCTTTATCAGCTAATGAAGTAGCGATACGAAGATCTATACACGAAGAAGTAAAACATCTTAATAAATATGCGATAAGTATGCCTAAGACAGGCCTAACGACTGAGCAAACAGAAAAGGCGCAAGCTGCTATGCAGTTAGCCTTTAAGCGACAGTCTGATCTTACGGGAACATTAACCGTAAGCTATGAGGAAAGATCCTCTAGGTTCCGTAAACGAATACGGAATTAACAATAAGAGTTTTGATGGAAGAGAGTTAGTTGAACCGTTAGAAGTCGGGTATGTCACAGATCAATCTAAAGCATCTGGGACAGACATCACAGACTCAGTAGGTGCTTACACAACAGCAACTACTTGGGCTGCTGGTGACACTGATATACTTTCAGGTGCTCATTATTCTTGGAAAATATTTGCTAAAGTTAGCCAATAACTAAAGCAAATCATATAGAGACTATATGATATGTTGTTCCTTAAATCATTTTTAATTAAGACGAAGGCTGAAATTGCTAACGTCTAGCAAGCAGAATCTATGAAAAAAGATAGAGCATTACAGGTTGCCTATATGGCTGGCCTGTTCGATGGTGAAGGCTGTATTATCTGTTTAAGAAGAACAGATAAAAAGACTAACCATTATAGAATTGCTCTTCAGGTTTGGATGTGTTCATATCAATGGGTTGATCACTTTATCGGACAATTTGGCGGTAAAGTTCGAATGGCTTATGGTGGCACAAAAAAACCGGGTTGGATCTGGGATCTCCAAGGCTTACCAAATGTGAAGACAGCATTAAAAACTATGCTTCCATTTCTAAAAGTAAAGAAAACTGAGGCCGAATTTGCACTACGATTAATCGATAGAGTTATCGTTGGCAACAGAGACAGACTTAAACAAGGAGTTAAAGGAATACATGGCGGTACTACTAAGTATTCTGATCATGAGATCCAACAACGTCAGTTATTAATAGATGCTATTAAGGATTGCAAGAACGTAAAGTTTGGATATCCTAAATGCATTTCTGAGGAAGAGCGTATTAGAATTCGTGCAGCTGTAGAGACTAAATATAATGACAAGGTTAGGATACTAACTTTGAAGTCATAGTCCGATACTCGATTAATAACAAGTCGAGATTAACATTTTGGTATCACGTCACTATCAAGATTCATAACTTAACCGTCACTCAAAATGCCGGTGCGTCAAGAATCTTAGACATCGCTGCGATTAAACTTCGCAACGCTACAAAACGTTTGAGAAAAGCTATTGCTACTGATGCCTATGGCACAGCTATCGATGGTGATGCAAACGGAAAGATGATAGGTTTGCGCGGCGCTATCACCGGAGATCCTGGATCAGAATCCTTGATCGGTGGTATCGATTCTTACGCAAATAGTTGGTGGAGGGGCTACGAAGACAGCTCTACAACCGTTCTTACATGGGACGCTTTAAATTCCATGTACAATGACACAAAGAAATATGGTGAAGATAATGACCCAGCTTCTTTGATCGTCTGTGCTCCTGGAGTTCTCGAAGCTTACGAGAATTCATTAAGCAAGAGAGTAGTCACTGGTACTGCGGGTACAGCGTACTTTGCAGGTACTAACTTCAACGACATGGCCGCTAACAATAAGAGAGTTTCTTATGGTGGCTACGATGCGTTCTTCTTCAAGAATATCCCAATGATTGAAGATCCGTATTGTCCTTCTTCACATCTTTTCATGTTGAATGAGAAGTATTTGAACTGGAGAGTCTTGAAGAACTTTGAATCAACTGGTTGGCAACAACTAAGAGATCAAGGCAAAGACTATATGCAAACAACTATCTTCGGATATGGATGTTTGACCTTCAGCGCTTTGCAGAAGCACGGCAAGATGACGAACATCACAGAAGCTTAGGCTTCGGTAACTTGACTTATTTGTTAAGTTCAGATATAATAAGAGTATCCTTTAACCGGGATACTCTTATTTATTAATTTGAATTTATGGCAATGTCAAAAGAAGAAAAAGCTTTGAAGCAACACGAGGTTTATTTGCAATATAAAGCTAGTGGTAAAACGAAAGTTTATCAAAAAACTAATCGTATTAAACATCGCGATAAGCGTAACGCATATACTGCCAAGTGGCATGCCGAGCATACTAATCAAGAGATTATTTATCGTAAAGAATACGAACAGACTGAGGCCGGTATAGCTAGACGTAGAAAGTATTACAATTCAAATAAGGATCTTTTACGTGAACGTAATAAAGAATACTATAAGAAATGGCATGGCGCACCTCGACAACGATTACGTCATAACATAGCTAATCAAATTAGAATGAGATTGAGCAAACGTTTGTTAGTTAAAACAAAAAAGACATTTGAAATGTTAGCATTTACTCTTGATGAACTTGTTACACATATCGAATCATTATTCTCGCCTGGAATGACATGGGATAATTATGGCCAGTGGCATATTGATCATGTGATCCCAGATAAAAGTTTTGATTATTCCGATAAGGATCAGTTCGCGAAATGCTGGGCATTAACCAATCTTCAACCGTTATGGGCGCATGATAATCTAGTTAAGAATGGTAAGTACATCACAGAAGCCTAATAACTACTTTGATATTCTTCAATATAAAAAGAGCTTGGATGAAAATCCAGGCTCTTTTGTTTTATGAAGACGTATTCACTAGAGTGATAACGGAGCTTCGTTTCATATTATTAAACCACAGCATGGCTATAATAAGCCGCGATCAGGTTGATTGTAGCGAATGTATCTTGTTACCATTTAAGGTTTAGCTTAGATAAAGCCAATATACATTCTAGTTGGAAATCATCGAAACACTTTTCGCAATATGGCTGTGGGTTTTCCATGTCATCTGCTATAGTATATAGCTTGACGTTCTTGGTAGTGCCACAGACTTTGCACTTTGAATTTCGACATCTTCCCATATTAGTTTCACATATAATTATTTTAATTGAGCTCAACGAAGGAGTCGAACCCTCGATAACAGTTTACAAAACTGCTGTTATACCACTTAACTAGTCGAGCATAACCGGCTTTGGGCCAGTTGTTTAACGTTGTTCTATTCGATCACCCTAATAGGTGCGTATTTAGCTTCACAAATTTAGGTTATTAATCTAAAAGGTTTGCAGCGGAACTACCGAGAATTGAACTCGGATTGATAGCTTGACAAGCTACAGTCATGACCATTAGACCATAGTTCCATAACTTAGGGTGGGGCGCTATAAGATTGAGCTTATATTTATACTATGTACTCACTACGTTTGGCGTGCACGCTACTAAGTAGCCCCTTCATAGACTTCGTCTTAGGTCTATACCTTTTAACGCGCTCCCCTAAGTTATAGATCGCTAGAAAGTGGAGTCAAAGATTTATTAATTACCTAGGTGTTGGTGGCATGCCTACTGGCATAGCATTTTTGCCTTTATAAAGATGATGTTCCACCCAATCAAACCAGAAAGTTTTTCTGAATATATCTTTTACCGCCTTACGTTGCTCTTTATCAACAAACGTAGCGTCTATTAAGGTAAGAACTTTACCTTCTAAATTTTGTAATGATTCATAACAAACTAATCCATAATAAGTAGACCCCCAGTTAGTTCCATCTGGGTTGCTACATTCCATTCGAAATCCTCCTTCTTCTAAACACTCTATACTGATAACGTCTTTATCAGTATCACGTAACATTTTTTTTAATGACATAACTTTGACTTTAGCTTGACTCCACTGTCCAAAGATCTATGCATGAAGGCCCGGTGCTGCCCCGAGTCTAGTGGTTTTGGAGACCACTGTGCTAAGCTGTTACACTACCCTCACATGGTGGGGAGTATCAGTGTCGCACTGATTACACCACGGGTTTCAGCCGTGTGCTCTACTGTTGAGCTAACTCCCCAAACTGTGCATTGGGTGAGAGTTGAACTCACAGGGCCCTTTAGGACAGCAGATCTACAGTCTGCCCCTGCTCACTACAGGTCTACCAATGCAAAAAACACTGAGACCTGAGCGGGAATTGAACCCGCGTTTGCAGTTTTGCAGACTGCCGCCTAACCGCTTGGCTACCAGGTCGTTCAGCTATAATAGCACCAATAGAATGTAAATAATTTCTTCATATATTTATTTTATTGTTTGTTATTAGGAGGGTTTTAAGGCCCTCCAGTGCGATATTAACCAGTCTATTTGTTTGCTGGCGAGTGATCGCATTTTTGTTTCTTTGTACTGTATAAAACAGTGCCACATTTACATAGGACGTTGAACCAGTATGTGAATGATATCACTCTGTGTTCTTCGACATAGTCAGAGCATCTCCAGCACCATATCTTTTTCATAACACCTCCTAAATGAATTTTTCTATGAATCGTATTTCCACTTGATACAGTTCACAATGATACGGGTTGCCTTTGTAGTTTTTGTTAATACAGACTGCGGCAACAACTTCTCTGTGAGTATGGCTTTTGGGCCTATGCTTGATCACAGATAAGGGTTCTCCGCATCTTTCGCAGATCTCGTGAAAGTTCTGCATATAATAATCTAATGAATGTTCGTGTGGTGTACGGCTAATAACAGGACTGCTTCCCTTTTTCTTTTTGTGTTTATGTTTCATTTCAGCCTCCATTCGATGTATCGTTTGTCTATTATTTCTAACAATTCATCAGTGGGCTTATCCTTGATATCATGTATGCAGTTGTTGCAGACATACAGTATCTTAAGTAAGTCATAGCCAATTAACTCGAGTCGTTCAGGGAACGCAACACATGCTCCGCAGATACAGCATCCATACATGATATCCTCCTTTCATTCATTATTTTATTTTTGTTTCAAGGAACTTTTATTTTAATAAACTTATGTCTATATCTTTGATATGCTTGCAGACTATTGAATAATCAGCCCACATTTCAAACTTACTTTCTTTCATCTTGAGACAGAATGTAAGATCTTCAGATGTCTTTATTATGCCATCGTCTGTGTATTTGAATTCAAAAGGTCTGGTTATTTTTTCAAAGACTTCTCTCTTGGCCATGTATAATCCAAGGCCACAACCTGCTATGCGTTTCAATTTCTTAATAGGTTCGTAATTGTATTTGGTTTCAAAATGTTCACCATTGAAATCGAAGACTGCCGGAGTTACATCAATGCCATCCTTATGCGCGACTGCTCTGTTTATTATACCAGTAACAAAGTCTTTGTCTATCATTGATCTGAGTTTATAAAGAGCATCATCAGGTGGAATTACATCATCATCTATCCCGATGAAATGCGTGGCCTTTGTCATTAAGAACTTTTTAATCAATACATTTCTAGCATGATCATGAGGGATAGTGAATGGTTGGTAACCTACTATGACTGAGTAATCCGGATGTGGTTGGCTCCATTTGATTAATGTAAGCATTAACTCTGCGTTCACGCGACCGTCTACTGTTGGTATCCCTATAAAGAATACAGGTTTCGTGGTCATATTTTTAATATTTTATCTATAATACTCTGCAAGTAATCCATCTTAGGACCTATGGAAAAGAAGTTATCCTGTACTTTCAGTATAGGGAGATCTATTTCTCCGAGCTTTAGGTATCTCGGGATCTCGTTAATGGCCTCTAAGCAATCAACCTCATCAAAAACTATGCCATATTTGCTGATAAGTTCTTTGGCCAGCTCACAATTGTGGCAGCCTTTAAGTGTGTAGATTTTTATCATAGTTTTTTTTGTCTCTATGCTTTAGTCTTGCCATGCTATTGCCAACATACTTATAGAAGTGGCACATCTTGCAACCGCAGTTAAGATTGAATTTATGCAAGGAATGTGCAGGTTTTGCGCGTTCCGTTTGCCATACGTTCTTTATAATATTCAATCTCTTCTTGATAATTTGTTTTGTTCTATGGATACGTTCTGCTTTATTCATAATCATAATTTATTTGATACAAGTAATTTGTATCATCAATTCTTTTATATGCATTGGGAAAGTATATTCTTCTTCCTTGATATCATGGAATCCTGCAGTTTCTAACAAAAATTTTAATTGCTGGAAATCATAAGCACTTTTGTGACTATCATATTCTAACAAAGAATTTTCTGTTATTTGTCCATAAAGATACTGATTAGTTAGGTTGAAATCAATAGTTTTATTAAGATAACCGTTACATATCTTATTTAGATCCGGTACAGCTATCGTTAATTTCCCTGATGGTTTAAGTATCCTATAGAATTCTTTTAGTAAACGCTGCGTCTGTGTTAACAAGAGATGTTCCAGCGTAGCACAAGAAACTATTTCTTCTATTTGTTCGTTATCAAATGATAGTCTGCTTCTAATGTCTGTAACAAAATCAACATTAGGTCCAACAACAGCGTCGACATTTAAAAATCCATTTCTTCTTGGTGCTCTAGTACAAATATCTAATTTCATATTATTTGCTTAAGGTATGACCCAAGACTTATGCTAATACACAGTATCAGGGCACGCATTAAGGAAACAATGTTCTAGAGCCAGGGTTCGAACCTGGAACAAATGATTCAAAGTCATCTAAGATGCCAATTTCTCCACTCTAGAATGATGTGGAGACAATTATTTTATTGACAATATGTTTTATAATTCACTACATAGGATGCGCAGGCTTTTGATATTTTAAATTTATAACATATGTTTTTTAATGTTGCTCCATTTTTTTTCATTAATCTTATTTCTTCAGCGTCTGTTTTTTTAAGCTTCGCGTTGACAGACAATTCTCCAGATTGTTTTATTAATCCAGTTTTCCTGGCATGCTGTTGATTTTCTAAGGCATTACACCATTCTAAATTTTCTACATTATTATCTGATTTAATACCATTTTTATGATTAACCTGTGGTTTATTTTCTAAATTATCTATAAAATATAATGCAACAATTCTATGTACTTTATGAAAAATAGGTTTATGCAAATTAAGATCCCTAATTTTAAATATTATATATCCATTTTGATCATGACCACATTTAAGAATTCTATTTAAGTTAGAATTCTTTATTCTTCCATGATTAGATACTTCGTAGTTATTCCTGTGGTTTATTAATGGTTTCCAAATTTCATTATTTATATTTGTATACATATTATTGTACTCAGGGAGGGATTCGAACCCACACTTAATAGCTTTTGAGGCTACTGACTCTGCCAATTGGCCTACCCTGGCTAATACTTAGTACCCGAGACAGGACTCGAACCTGCAAAACTTAGTTTCTAAAACTAATATGGTTTCCAATTACATCACTCGGGCAAAATAAAGATAGCAAACTACTGAGCGACAAGCTCAGGTTTGATAGTGACGATAATTGTAGACCTTTCTTTTTCATATATTAATTTAATACTTGTAAATAACCTACCTCGGTTCGCAGTCTTGGGCTAATACCCACTATGCGCGGCAGGTGTTAATGCACTAGAGCTGGGACTCGAACCCAGAATCTTTCCGTTAACAGCGGACTGCGTTACCGATTACGCCACTCTAATATGGAGCGAGCAAGGAGATTTGAACTCCTACAATCTGCTTGGAAGGCAGAGGTGCTACCATTGGACACTATACTCGCGTATATGTCGGAGTGCCGGGAATCGAACCCAGTTTACACGGGCCCAGGCCGTGTGTATTACCGGTTTACTACACTCCGTTTGTTGGGTGGCCGATGGGACTTGAACCCATACTTGCTGCTTCACAAACAGAATTAGTTCCACAATAATTTGTATCTTTCAGATACTTCTATCCCATATTTTAATTCTATGAAATATAATATATTGCACATTTTGCATCTTATATCTAAATCCTTAACTGTCCGTTTATTATTTAGAATTAGTGCATAAATATTTTCTCCTTTCATTAAAAGACGTTCTTTCCTCCCACCTCCATCAACATGATTGATTTCAAGCAATTTATATTCAGAACATCCGCATTTTATACAAACTAAATTGGAAGTTCCTTGTATTTTTTCCATTGCTCTTCTTCTCATTGAGGCATGTCTAACCTTGTTATACGCTGGAATGTCTTTAGATAAACCTGGAGTAAACATTATCGTATGTTGTTTGTGTCCACTTCTATTCCGCCCTATATTTTTATAATAATCTTTAAAATATTGTTTTCTATCTTTCATACTTTAAAATTATGGGTAGCCGGAGAGAATCGAACTCTCAACGCTAGTTTCACATACTAGAATGTTTACCTTTACACTACAGCCACCATATTAAACTCCGCCCGGATTGCCGGGTAAGTTATTATGGTTTGGTTGTTGTGCAAAATATTTCATAGTTGCTGAGATCGGATTCGAACCGATGACCTATGCGTTATGAGCGCACCGAGCTGCCCCTGCTCTACTCAGCTAAGAGTGATCCTATCCAGGATCTGGAAATGCTGTTTGGTTTCTTTCAGAATATTACGTTCGATGATATATCTCTTGACAAAATTAAACTTATGTGCCCTACTCTGTTTTCTTCTAAGGCTTTCTATCTTCCTGGCATAACGTTTAATCTCATAGTCATAGAGATCTTTATTCGTTTTATCCATATACACACATTGTAACATATTTTATTAAAACTGTCTACGTTATTTCAAGGGCGTGTTGCAGTATGGGCATACTCCTACAAGAACTTTTTTATTTTTATATCTGTTTAATCTATCCCAGGCGCTGGCCGAGGAGTTAAGGTTAAACTTGATCATTGTTTCTTTTATTGTAGGAAGCCTGCCTTTTTTCTTGAGCATGTTGGATACAAACTCGGCTGTCTTCAATTGATTTTTTGTTAATCCCATGTTTTGCATTTTATTATTCTAGTTTTTTAATATCAGTAGAAAGTTTTTCATTCATGATTAGATTACTCTTGTGTACTTTCCTCGACCATTGCTTATATAAGAAAGCGCGTTCCATTTTCTTACTGTAGATTTTGCCTCCTGGTTTTTTAAAATTCATATCACTAATTTATGGTTAAGAATTAATGGTTGTCAGATCGGATGACGCCCGCCATAGAGCCAGTGACGCTTCAATGGGCTTCTGATCAGAACGTTAATACGCCTGTATGTTCATTGTGGAGCTGTGGGAATCGAACCCACGATCACTAGGATTCAAAGGGCCAGTCCCTGGTGATCACCTGCACTCCTTATCTATGTGGTATCTCTACTAATGTTAACCCACGTGGTGTATCAAAGTATATCTTCGGTAGGTTGATCTTGTCCATTACCTGCACCATTCCGGCATGCTGTGGGGCTGTGTCATGTACTGCAAACATCCTGCGCGGAAAAAGATACTTGACAAGAAGCTTCATTTCGTATTCTCGTACAGCACATTCATTGCTACTATCTACGAAGGCGAAATCTATTCTTGCCTTTTCGTTTACTTTTTCTATAAGATCATCACCACTCATAACAAATACTTCAGCATACTTACCAAGATCAAGTTGTTTGATTCTTGCTTTAACTTTAGAAGCTAACTTAGCATTGGTATCGCAAGTATATAATTTACCAAACTTGTTTTTCTTTAATGCTTTGGCCATGGCAATTGTTGAATCTCCCATGTAGCATCCGGTTTCTACCACAACTTCCGGCTTAGTTAATCTGATTATACCTGCCAAGCATTCACCTACTTCGATCTCTGATCCTTGAATGTCCCTGGATTTCCATAGTTTTACCTTGTCTCCAAGCAATGGGTTTTGTTTCTGCGTGAATACGTCTTCACTTTTCATAAAGTTTTTTGTTTATGAGTACAATATTTTTTGTTCTCAGTCATTAATATTCCATAGTGACAATACCTTTTGTCACTACGTCGTACACAATCTTTGCAATATTCTGAAACTAATCTTTTTTTTTAGGATCGGTGTAGTTCGTATACCACTTTTCTAAACTGCATAATGCATCTAGTGTTTTCTCGATGTGATCTTTGGACAATTTAGTTCTGTCCTGGATAAGAACCACAATGGCGCGTCTATTGAGACCGCTCTTCATGAGTTCTTCCATGGCTTTTTTAATTGTCACAATTCCGACAACGAGATTTTCTCCAGAATCTTTTGATCCCATATGCGTATTTGTTAATAATAAATTTTATCTTTGTCCATCTAGCATACTTGTTTCTAAAGATCCAATGTATGTCATGTTTGATTTGTTTAGTCATAATTATTTATTATCAGCCAGTGCCTTGTAGATCTCACTAACCTACTATGGATCATCTGGTTTCGGCCTCAGAGTAGGGCAAGGCTTATGTTAACCAGTCTAGGGACTGGCTGGCTATTCACATAACTTCCGGCAATCGTAGATACCGGCTGACAAGAAATAAGTATTTATAGGCCGCTACTCTGCGTCCCCTCGGGTTTAGCAGTGGAATTCTGCAAGATGTTCGTCAATCGAGTGGTCAGTCACCTGAACAAAAGCCGTGGCCATCACGTCAGCATAACCACAGAGTAACAGTCTATAGATACTTAAGTATATTTTTGTTTTATATATGTGCAGATTAATGCAGCGTCTGTCATTCCATCATGTATATTAGTACATCGTGATGTAGCTTTGAACTCGATGCTTGGGAATAATTGCTGTGCTATTTTCTTACTTAAGTCTTTGGTATTTCCTTTAGGTTGGCCTTTAAACATTTCTTTCTGCCATTCATTGGCCCGGATCTCAGTGAAAGGGATATCTAATGCATTCAATAACCCGATCAATATACCGTAGCCTTTGCCGATCTTGAACATGGAGGTGACTCCTTGTTTAGGCATGGCGTGTTGGATCTCAATACCTACCATCTTGCATGCGTGTGCATTTGACTTCAACCAATTGGACAATGACTTAACATTAATTTCTTTCTTGCCACCAATATATAATACTGGCATAGGTAATACTGCCATCGTGTGTGTATCATTTATTATTGCCAGGCCTCCTGAGAGTCCCGGATCGATTCCAATGTAGTGCATACGTTTTTGTAATGCGACTCCCAGTATGTTTCCATAAACTGTTCGTCGATTTCTTTTAACTTATATCCTAGAGAAGACAAAGCTTGGAATGTTTTTTGGAACAATTCAATTTCATTTTCTCTTTGATGTAGCTGTGAATTATTTAAATGACACTTGTTATTATGTATAGGGCAACTATTGAGTATTGATTTATTACAATCTACTTTGTGGTAGCCTCTGCTTGATGGGGAAATAATATGATGTAAGGCGTCCCATTTGTTTTCTCCACACCACATACATCGTTGCCAAAACAACCATTCGAATGTTTCGTCTTTTTTAAATCTATGGTTTAAACCTTTCATAACGATTGTCATCAAACAATGCGCCGATATCTGCTAGGATCTTTCTTTTTGTTTCATATAATGTGCGACTATTTTTATCATGGGTCTCTGAATCTATTTCATTATCTTGCCATGAATGAAAGTTGTCACAGATTTCCTTGTGGTTATCGGCTAGCTTTTGCCTGAGGTTATTATAACTTTCTAATGTTTGCTTATCCATATAGTTAGTATAGCATATCTAATTATTTTGTCAAGTTTTTTTTCGTATCTTTCTTGTGGCAAATGCCTATAACAAAGGTGGAATTGGGATGTACTCCTGGGTATATATTGATCCAGCTTTGCGTTGACCATTGTACTTCCTTCCAATACTTATGAAACAATTTCTCTATTTTGTCAAATGAATATACTTGTAGGTGGTACTTGCTAGGGTTATCTAATGGTATCGAGAATATGAATGAGTCGCAGTGGCCGACGACCCATTTAAGAAAGTTGTTCGGGTCTTTCATATGCTCGATTGTTTCGAAACTTACGATAGTATCGAAATGTTTATCTGGCAATTTCTTTGACAGATCTTTTATTTCAAATGTTCCATTGTATTTACTCTTGGCAAAATTGATAGCTTCCGGTGAGATGTCCCAGCCAGTCGCTGATATTGCTGCCTCATTAAGCATATGTGTGCCATAACCTGCACCACAAGCTGCATCCAACACCGTTCCATTAACACAGAACCCTAGTGCAAAGTTGTATCTTGCCATATGTTCTTGCAATGTTAGTATGTCGTGGCGCATATCGCCGGGGGTAACTCTTTCTCCTGTAGACTTTAAGATACCAAACTGCTCCATTCTTTTATGGAATAGTTTCTCATCATGTTCGCTGGCTTTGTCAGAATAAACTCTTTTATAATCTTTATCAGAACAGTTTTTTATATTTTCGTCAAATGTTTTGCTCTTATCTGAGAATCCCGGGTGTGTATGGACTATTATAGAGTCTTCAGACATGATCAACTTGCCCAATTTAAGGGCTCTAGCCGCGAGTTCATTGTCACAGTACTGATGAATGTATCCTGTATGGAAGAACTCTCCACCTAGGGCAGGTAGAAGCTGCTTGCTGGCCATCCAATGTGTGGGTGCTTCCCCATATTTACGGTTAGGATCCATTAGGCCTACCATGCCATCCATCTTTGGGAACTTCTTCATAGTTTTTATAGCGTTCTTTAAGAAGTTCTTTTGTGGCATGGTATCATCGCCAAGGAACATTACTAGATCATGCTTAGCCATTGCTACAAGGTTCTTGACCATCTTTGGTGCACCGATTCTGTTTGTATCTTCCATTACAATGACCTCGTAATTAGACTGCTGTATCCCCGCATTGCTCGTGATTGTTGACAGCAATCTTTTTATATTGCCAGGCCTTATAGTTGGAACGATTATTGAGACTTTTGACATAATATGTTTTAGGATTTACCACAGTGACTAATGTCTTCTGTGAGAATCCGTGTCTAGGTAAATATCTGGCGGCGAAGATGAATATGAATCCATTGAAGTTTCTACACATCTTGCCATACTCCATATTGTTATAACTGTAATGTCCCGGGACAGGGACGTTACTCATCCATGCCTTAAGAACGATCTTTTTTATTTTGGTTCCATCGCATTGAAAGCGTTCTAATAACCTTTCCCTTGCGTGGTTTGATATTATGAACTCCGGTGGCATGTCCACTTCCATGGCGACCCTTAGGTACTTGTATCTTTTTACTAGGAACTTTATTATTTTTGATTCTAGTTTTTTTAATATCATTTGTTTTAGGAGAGTGCTTCCATTCAATGACTCTTGTTATTTTTTGAACTAGTCTTTCATTCGCTGAGTTTAACTCGGGCGGCGTAGTGAATCTTCCATTGGCTAAGACTAGGACCTCGTCTGTTAAGCAATGAATCATTTCGTGGCATAACACATCTTTTAATAGTGAACTGTCATGTTTAATGTCATTTACTAATGACGGATAAACCGTAAGCACTGCGTTAGAATAGACATAGCTCGGCCTGATAGAAGCTAGATTTCTTTCTCCTCTTTCATCTGTAGATGAATTGGTATCGCTATATCTTATCATGATCTTCCAGTCAGTAAGGTATAATCTTTCCTTCAGTTCGTTTATGGTGGAGTTAATAATTGACTTAAGTTTTTTGTTGTATATTTCCTTCTTCATTGTTTTGTTGATTAAGAATATTTTTAAGATCATCTATTTTGACAGTGGCGTAGATACTACCATTGTTATCGTAGCCTAGATAGATATTCAATTCATCTTTATCTATATCAAGATCTTTGAACTTGGGTTCATACCAGAAGCTCATGATGATTTTGTGTACATTGCATTGACGCGCTTGGTCGTAGGATCAGGAACTTCTTCATTGCATTTAGTACACCTGTAATGATAGGTATAAAACATTGGCTTCAATAATGCTTCGGGGGTAAGCAATATTTTATGTCTTTCCATTTCAGTACCGCACTTAGGACACTTATGTTCCTCCTTAACTGGTTTCTTTTTTCTGATAAACTCGAACTCATTACTGCAGTTCTTGCAGGTGACAACAGTGAAAGCTCCTTTTGTTTTGAAGCTGAAATCATTGTGTCCACATTGTTTACAATTTTTCACAGTAGTATTGTACAATCTTAGTGTGCTTACTAATGTTACAAATAAGACACAATGGTTGTATATTATTAATTAAGTCTGTTCCATTCTTTGATAGTGGAATAATATGATCTTCTGTCAAATTAATTTCTGGTTCGGATTTTCCACAGCATGGACACGTATAATTAAATTTCTTTTTTAATTCCTGCCATTCTTCAAATGTATGTGAACCAAATTCAATGATCGTTACTCGTTTCAATCTATTACGTCTATTTTTTGTCCAACTAAGATAACCAGGGACTTTGCATCTACCATCTATATAAAGACCATTGTTCTCTGATGTATATCCACCATTAGATTTTCTTGATGCTACCATTTTATCATGTCGATCTTTAGTCATGAATGACAAAGCATTGCATCTATATGAACAGAATTTTCTCAGACTAAACTGTTTCTTCCCTAGTGTGTTTCCATTCTTTCTTTTAGTAGTAAATATTTCTCCACATTGCTGGCAAGCTTTTTCTTTTATGACACTACTGCTTTTCATTTTCGTTTTCAGGCCCTTTGACTTTGGCCAGCTTGTTAAGAATTAATGTACTCTTTATTTTATCTGTTATTTTTTGCTTCATTTCTTTCAGATAATTGTCAACAATAGTTTCTACTGTGACATTGTTCTTGCTCATTATTTCTTCCAAAGGAATGTGGCATCCTGTGCTTAACTTAAGTTCGTATCTATTCTCTGCTACATTGAATTCAAATCCAAGTGAGATCATGACTTCGTGCTCGTCTGGCGTGATCGGTCTGTGCTTAGGAGTCCCAGCATCATAGTTGTACCACCCTGCCGATGTTGTGCCCGTGCTAGTTGTCGTCCATGACTGAGGCTGCGCCGTACCAGATGTCACAGTAAGTCCGCTTGTTGTATTTGGTGAGGCAACAATGTTCATGCCGTATACTTGGTTAGCCTTGAGACTTGCATATGTTTCATTCAACATATCTTCTGTAAGAACTGAATCTGCTACCAACCCATAGGTAGTATCATCTAATGGATTCTTTGGTGCTTTTTTAAAAAATGAGAATGCCATATTATTCTATGTTAATTGGCTGGCCGTAGTTCGTGTTATCTCTTTCGTCTGAGATAATCGACTCTGGCTCTACCTTAGTCATTGATCTTATTGTTGGATTTATTTCGAACTTGATTACACTTCTCGGTGGCAGCATTACTATGCGCTGTGCTTTTGTTTTAAAATCCATGAGTTTCATCTTGCGTTTTGGTACATGCTTCACAAAGAATCTACCAAGAAACGGGACGGTGCAAGCTTCTTTCTCTACTAAATCTTGTCTTACTATGGCCGCTGCTACTGTGAACATGTTCATAACTTCCAGGACGCTGAGTCCGGTACGGATTGATATTCTTTTAAAAAGATGTTCCTTCATTTGATTTACATACTGACATGCAAATATTGCATGGGTTATCTTTAACTGTAGCCTTGGCAGTCACCTGCTCTGTCGCTGCATTGACGATCGATACTACAAGTATACCGATGGCTATGATCAGACAAATGATAGCTACTATTATGTTATTAAATATTTTATACATATGAATTGTCGGAGGGAGTTTTACGTCCCTCCATGTTTTATTTGCCATTGTATGCAAGCTTCCCACAATGTGGACAAATTGCAACATGGCCGTTGGCGAAAGGAACTAGTTCAACTATTACTTCTTTGTAACAAGAAACACAAATTACTTTCATAATATCCTCCTATAATTAATAGTTTTGAGATGGTGAACGACAACATCCCCATGCTTGTCGTGCACATTGCTGTGCAAGAAAGTGTCGCTCACCAACTTAAGACTACTCTAGTACTTTACCTATCATTGCTAATACAAATGCACCGATAAAGATTAAAGCATAGAGTCTCCAAAAGCCAGCCCAGAACAAACCTAGTACGGTAAGTTTTGGATTGTCTTTAATGAAATTTTCTAAATTTGGATTCATATTATTTAATTTTTGCCAGGATAATTCCTGAACTTAAGTCTGCTATTTGTGCAAATGCATGACTCGACAGATCAAGCATTCTGTCAGGATGTATCTTCGCATCTGGTCCGTAATCATTTATCCTGACTCTGACTGATTTGTTATTTGCTACATTAGTAACTGTAACGTATTGGCCACGGCCATAGTTTCTAGCGGCTGCAGTATCATGGGTCTTACTATAACCTGGGATTCCTTTTAGATCATAGTCATACCATGATACCGGAGCGACTATCTCAGTTGATGTCGCTTCGATTGGTGTAGATGTTGCAATGCATGGAGTTGATGTTGCTTCTGTATGCTCATAGTCCAGGTAGTATATTTTTAACGATAAGTAATCAGCAACTTTTATACATACCATTGCATAGCCGGATATAATTATACCCACGATAATGATTGCAAATAAATTGTTTATGATTTTCATAATGTTATCTGTCGGCTGGGAGGATCCTGTATGGGAAGATCCTCCAGCGCTCGAAGACAAAGGCAGTTGAGCTTAGTGCCCAACCGGCAGACAACATTTAGTCTGCACTCTTTTTTGTTTTACTTTTTGTTTGTGTAATTTTTTTAATTGCTGTTTGCGTTTCACAATCTTTATAGTTAATTATTTTTGTATGCTTTTTTATATTGCACTTAAGACATAGTGGTTGTATGTTTTCTATATTATCAGAGCCTCCTTTACTGACGGGTATAATATGATCTTCGGTTAATTTAATTTTTGGTTCCGATTTTTTGCAGCATAGACATGTCCAATTATATTGAGCCTTCAAAATTTGCCACTCTCCATAAGTATGGCTTCCAATCGTTTTACTTTTTATAATACGATTGCGTTTATTTTTGAGCCAACTAACATATTGTTTATCATTGCATCTTCCATCTTTCCAAAAATTGCTTTTGTTCCCAGATCTTTCTGGATATCTTTTCCCAGATAATGAAATACTTAAATTTTTTCTATGTGTTTTAGAAAAAGTTTTATTTTTTAAATTCATTATATGTGCATCTGTAAATACTTGGCCCTTTTGGAATCCTCGCAGTTTCAATCTATTCAATTGTCCTTGTGTTCTTTTGTATATTCCTGATGGCATAAAATTATACTTGAACTTTGCGTTCGTCGTCACTAGTTATAGCTTCGACATATGTATTATTTTCAAATGTTAATCTAACTTTCTTACCAAGGTTTCCTGTCTCTCTTTGCTTTAGGATTGTGAACCAGGAATCAGTTCCATATTCTTCGCTTGAATATCCCTTTTTTCTTATTCTACTAATGCAGTAGACGGCATCGGATTCTTGCGCGATGAATGAACTGTCCCTGATCGATCCTAGGTTAGGTGGCTCATCCCCCCTTGGCTGTGTAGTATGGGCTATCAAGAAGATAGTTATACCATGCTTTACTGCGAATGTTTTTAAACTTCTACAAGCTGCGCCTATAACTGCTGATTGATTCATACCACTGCCGGGTAACATTTCTACTATGTAATGTAGGTGGTCTATGAACACAGCATTTATCTTATGGCTCTTCATAGCTTCTTCTACTGCGTTCTCAATATACTTGTGCCCTGTGGCTGTATTCTTTTCAGGTATATAGAACAGTGGTAGTGGCTCATTAAACTTTCTTAGAAATTGCTGTGATGTAAGTTCGAAAGAAAACCATAGGCAATTCATTTTGTTTCTAGAAATGTTTGTTGTAAAGTTTTGGGCTAAGGTTGTTTTGCCGTGCCCTGAATAACCAGTAATAATGATCAGTTCTCCTTGCCCGAAACCTCTAGTCAAATAATCTATAGCTTTTATACCTAATGGAAATCTTTTTTCCTTTGGCATTGATTTCAGTTTCTCTCTAAGATCATGCGAGGAGATAATGTTTAGATCATTGGTTATCATATATTATTCCATGTTAAACGAAATCATCCATTTATTAAGAATGTAATTGCTTAGCACTATCTTTAAGGAACATCCCATGCGTTTGCAATCATCTGATCTGAGATACCATTCGAATAGATCTGTTAATTGTTCAACTGTGAATCTTCCAAGATGTTTCTTGACCATTGATCCGTCAACGGCCCAATTTATTTCGGGCTCGAAGCCCCGGATGTTTAAGCTATATTGTTTGAATAACTCTACAACTTCTTTGACTCTTGGATCTGCTTCTGTTTTCTTAGGAGCATTAGAAGCGAATAACTTTATGAATTTATCTGCTTCTACTTTGTCGCTGTCCTTTTCTTTGGCAGACAATTCTATGTATGGTGTGTTCATTTGGCGTCTCCATCTTTCTACTAGCTCCTTTGGTATGGTTACTGAACCATCTTGATTAGTAATACTTTTACCAAAGAGATACACCATCCATCCGTTCCATTGTTCATGACAAAGATCAGCGACTTTATCTCTCATTGTCATATTCTTCCAACTGAATACGAACCCCCGGCATTATCCGTTGTTGGTTTTTCTATGTTAACTAGAGCTCTTAAAGCTTCTGATTGTTTTAAAATATCTATAACTCTTGATATCTCTTGTATTTGCTGGGCCATTTCATTGATAATGTCTATCATTCCATTAAGTCTTTGGATTGTTTCGTTGATCTTTTTTCGTTCATCCATTGGCATTGGAAGCTCAGATACTTTACCAGCCCACATGTAGTTATCTACTTTCATTGACGAGGCATTCGACATAAATGTTGTTGGCCCTAGAGTGGTGGTCTTGTGTACTAAGATACTACCATCTTGGTGCCTATCAATTTTCATTTCTCAGTAAGGATTGTAACCCCAGTCTTTAAGGAGTTGATTGTGCTTTGTATTTTCTCTGTACAATCCTCGCAGTAAGTAGTTTTCTCTTGGCGATATTGCCCGTCGACTCCGAACTTAGCTACCGTAACATCGGATATAGCTTTTCTAGATCCGGGTTTAGGCATCTCAGCTCCACAAGCATCGCAAAATATTTTCATTGCCATATTATTTTGAATACGTCTTCACATACTTTTTTGTTAGTTCTTCTATTTTTTCTCTCACAAGTTGTATGTCTAAGATGCTATTTAAATTTTTAATCTGTTCTTGGACACCCGAGATGACAAAGATCTCTGGGATAATTGTCATCACGGCGTCCTCTGAGAATGTTTCATAGGTTAACACTATGCCATCCCAAACATTTTTGATAGGGATACTTTCAATTCTATTGATTCTTTTTTCGGCTATCAATGATGGACATATATAAGATTTACCGTTATCGGTTATCAACCAGAATGCGATTGTTGCTTTATAATCTTTTTGTTTGTCTTTGGTATTCAGCATATGTTATCGAATCTTTTGTAATAAAGTTATTCAATCTGGATTCACACCCGCATAAACGTAAGCCACATTTAGTACAGATTTTATTCTGTCCTAGATCGATGGCAAATAGAATACTATTTATTCGGGTCGTTCTTCCAGAATTGGTTGCAGTCATCGCATTTCCAGGCCGTGAATTGTTTGATGTTGTCATGTTTGCAATTTAATAGTTGCGATAAACTTTTGTTTTTAGTTGCTACTTCTTTAACAAGATCTCGGAACGATAGTTCTTCGGCCTTGCTTAGCCACTCATCTACATCTTGTGTTGTATCCTTCTCGGTGAGAGTGGCGATCACTCCAAGTTTGCTCCATCCAATTGGTGCTAGTCTATTGTCTGGTATACTTGATTTAAGCTTGAGTTGTTCATAGATCTTAATCAAAGTATACGCCATGCGCTTACGAGAATCCGCGGTATGCCCGGGTATCGGGATATCAGGCCTTTCACAGAAATCTGCGAAGGTCTGTTCGTCTGCAGAATCTTCATATTTATAGGTTTCACTTTTAAGAATCTCGTACAGAAATCTTCCTGCGTGGAGAAAACCCATTTGCCCGACTAGCAAACTATGTTTTAGTTTGTCGACGAGGGCGATGTGCTTTTCAGCCATCGCCTTCTCATCAACTATATTAAACTTGGTTGGCTTCGATAATGCCATAGACATACTAGAAAGGAATGTTATCTACTTTTATTTCTTCCGGAGCTTCATCTTCATCAACATCTACAATCGGTTCTTGATAACCTCCGCCTTGATCAACATCTGAACTTTGTCTATTAAGTTCATTGACTGCAAACTGTTCATCTATTCTATCCATAACTGTACCGACTTCTTCAATGAATGGTCCAACCTTTTCAAAATCAGTAGGAAAACCTGCTGTGAATGCAACTGAATAGAAGTCGAATGCCGCACCATCTTCTTTTTTAATGGTCAAGAGTGTAGCGAAATCGAATAGATATTTTTGATCCTTAGCTAAACTGTCTCTGTATTCTCTGAATGCTTTACCGGAAACACCTTTGATTTTTAACTTATGAACTGCTCCATTGTACAACATGTACAAATTGGCTGAAGTTCTAAGCAGTTGATACTTCTCGTACAACTCACTACTTGTACCTTCATCAATAACTTTGGCTTTGCCATTGTTTTCCGAACAGAACAATGTAAGTTTATCCAAGTATCCGTTATGTTCTCTGGTGAAGTAATTAATGCTCTCACCCTTAGCATTCTTTTCGTACCACCCACATGATCTGCGTGGTCTAAGAATTGTTACTTCCAATGTGTCTGGAAGATCTACCGGGGCTTTATATTTGTCTCCATCTTTTTCAACTAAAGTAAACTTACCTTTGGCTCCGTTGAATTTGATGATTGGCGGATTGTATTTGATACGGACATTGCTGTCTGCACCACCCCACTTTTTTAATTGTTCTCGATCGTACATAGTTTTCGTTTTAAAAATTAGTTTATATAAAGTTATTATTAACATGAGAGACTAGGCCCAAGGATTAGTCACGGTTCTATCAACATGGGCTCCCACAATTGGAAGTATGTTAACCACCTGGCGGTATCCGCGTTCAGGGCGATCCTTTGTCCCCTAATTGGGACGACTTAATCTATAATCAGTATAGCATACTGACAGAATTTGTCAAGGGGTATAGCATTAATTATGCAACTAGAAATAAAAGCGAATATTAGTTAGAATAAAATTGGAAGCAATGATAGCAGTCCTTTTATCATACTCATGTCGCTCATTATGTGCTCTTGTATTTGAAAGTTCTTGGTCTCGGCTGTGGAAAACGTTGGGACAACGTACAGTTTTGAACTGGGAATATAATTGACTTTATGCTTCTTATGTTTCCTAATAGGGCTGATAAGTATTGATTCTCCATGGATATCCTTGACATCCTTCTTATAGTTCTCGTTTTCATAGTGCTCTAGCAGTATTTTAGTAGGGTAATGGCCCATAGTACAGATGATTTTAGGCTGTAGTAAATCTATCTGCTCGAATAAGTACTGGGAACAGCGTTTAAAGCACGTTTCTGAGGCCGTGGAGTGGTCGTATTTGCATTTTAACAGTATGGTGCAGTAAATATCCTTCCTATCCAGGCCAAGGCTGTTTATGGCCCTATCAAACATGGCTTTTGATGTGCCAGAGAACGGGATACCTGTCTCATTCTCCTTGTCACCAGCTGCTTCGCCAATAAACATGACTACTGGGCTATGATTTCCCTGTCCTATCACCGGGAACTTTCGTTTCAGGTACAGCGGGCAGTCTTTGCAGGCCAGTACTTTGGTTTTCATTTGTGCTAGGAATTGTTCTTTGAACATCACCGAGCTTTGTGCATATTTCATAGAATTGGCAAAAGTTTTTACACATTACCCCCACTTCTTTAGCAGGTAGTATGTTATTGTCCCAACATTTGTTTAAATACTTAAGTTCATCTAGCATTTCTTCTATGTATTCCTGGTCAAAGTGCACTATGATCTCCTCACGTTCACCAGAATCACGGTTTATATAGTACATGCGTGCGTTTGCCAATTGAATATTATAGTTTGTCTTTAAGAAATGGTAGTAGGAGCATAATTGCATCTTATGATCTGGCGGTATCTTGCCTGGAAGCTTCTGTCTACGCTTAAAGGCCGCGCTATTCTGGTTCTTAATATCACATAAGGTCAATCCATCTTCTAACTTTACAATTAAATCATAATGTCCACGGTAATTAAGTGCAACATCAGCTACCATGCGTTCGTTTATAGTAAAAACACCCATCTTTTCGATAGCAGACTGTCTCCAAATGTGTGATGAGTGTCCATCTTCAGCATTATTTTTCCATTTATAAGGCTGTTTATTTTTACTGTCAGGTGATGGTGTTCCTTTTCTGCAAAGATACTGGTAACGCTTGCATTTGCCTAGGTTACTAGCTGGCCAACAACCATTACCTCTCACAGTGGCTGTGTTTTTATTTTTTTGATCAAGGTAATCACAGATAATAGCATCAATACTTTTATATTGTATTTCTTCCTTCATATCTTAGAATGATTGTTATTTTATTCTTAGCACTGACTTCTATTTGTCTTACTCTTTCTCTTGAAATTTGTAGAACATTAGCAACTTCTGTAGAATTTCTTAATGTTCCATCTTCAAACCCATATTTGAGCTTGATTACTTTGGACTCCTGCTCACTTAAAGCTGAGAATACTTTGCCGGAGTCCATTAAATCTTTGTATGTCATATATTTATTTAAGTTCTACCTGGATATCGTTATCATCACGGTAATGATCTTCCATAGCTTGTGTGATTTCACCAGCAAGAATGGTATCAGCGTAGTCTTTATCTACCTTGACTTCTATTTCTCCCTCATGGCAGAACATTAAGTCATCTTCATTCCATTTTTCTTTTTGATCTACTTTACCATATTCATGTAGAATAAATCGATCTCCCGGCTTTATCTCGTGACATTCTGGCCCACATACTATTGCCTCACATGTGTATTTATGGCCCATACGTTGATCGCTCCAACTATAAACACTATCAGGCATAACAATGCCTCCCTTTGTTGTAGGTGGTTTGATCCATTTGAAAGCCACAATGTCATGTAGTGGCCTTATTGTCTTCGAATTATTTGTGATCTCATTGAGTTTCATATGATACCAGTATAGCATACTGGCAGGATTTGTCAAGGGGTCTAACAAAAATTGTCAAGTAGGCAAAAAGAAAGAGCAGTACGTAGATATAAGCGGACCACTAACACTTAGATCTATTTAATACTGCTCTTACTTTTGAGGTGAATACGTATTCACCCCAAGTATTTTATTTTCTAATTCCTAAAACATTTTTTGTCCCGGCGATTATTGCTTGTTCGTTAGTCTTGAAGTAGTAACCTATTACTACGCCAGCTAATGTTAGCAATATATTAGATGCTGTTGGGTACCAGATGATACTACCAATTGCACCTAGGATTAATAAAACCGCGATGATCGCTCTAGTAATTTCCATTACCATAGATTTATTATTAATATTTAGTTATATCATTTTGTGACATTTACAACACATCGTTTCACCATTATTTATATTCCATAATTCTTCGCATATTATTGCTTGTTCTACTGTTTTAATCTTATACTCTGTAAGTATTTTGGCAAAAGGTTTTTTGTGGTGTGCTTCTAGATTTCCTCCACGTTGATTACATTTTTGACAAGTGAAATCGTCTCTGGTAAAAACGTCTGAACGCCATTGACGATATTTAAAACAGTTTCTAATTTGTTTAGCAATTGGAGTTATCCCGCCTTTCCAATTATAACGTTTATCCCCTGTGTTAGCTAATCTAATTTTAGCTTTAGTTATATCAGAACATTTTTTGCCAAGATGAGATAGTCTATTCTTCAATTTGGATTCTTCAGAACGATGTAAACCAGTGATTGCTTTACGGTGTTTATCTTTAGCCTCATTGGAAATAGTCCAATTTCTTGAAACTAATCTTTTGTATATTCCTGATGGCATAAATAATTTAGTAATGTGTTATATCGTTGACAACCTTTAAAGGTCGTCTTACTTTAATAGCATAGGTGTCTATTGTGCCGTCGAACTCAAGGCTGTAATCTCCTACCAATGTAGGTGTCCATAGTATGTACCAACATCCTGTAGTGCGTTTGTACGGCCCACCTGAGATCAGGTTGCTATCGACGATAGTACCAACACCATTCTTTATTCGCCACGTAGGACTCACAGGGTCAGCAAGAACTCCATCTTGATCACGGTATTCGCATTCAAAATAGATAGCGCTATCAACTGCAAAAGATTTTATTAATTCCTGCATATGTTTATTATATTAATCTTGATGACTGCGATCCTCCGGATGAAGCGCTTGGAGAACCATATTTAATTGTTCTCAATGTTGCTGTTCCGGCTATTGTAGATGTTGACGGGAACGATGCGTTTCCAGTATAAGTATCATTAATTATTTTCAGTAGACTTGCATTACCTGTGAAAGAATCATTAACTGTTATTAGAAGGTTTGTATTACCAGTGTATACTTCATTTATTTCTATCTTAAGATTAGAATCTGACAACATTATTTCTTCTACTGTCTTCATTAGACTAGAATCTCCATCATATGTAGTAGAAACAATTCCTTTTAAACTGGCATCTCCGGTGTATGAAGAAATATGCAATGTCATTATTGCAGAATTCGCTGTAAATTGCCCAGTATCTTCAAAAATATTTTCTAAAAGTATTTCATCTCCTATTTCTTGCAGCAAATAGCCACCATCTTCTAGTTGTATTTTATAATATGTAGCCATTTGGTTTAAATTAATATTATAATTCTACGATTTCACACATATTATATTTCATAAAATCCACTAACTAAAACTTTTACAGCTTTTGTATCTGCTATCGTAGTTAAACTTCTAAACACTATGGTTGAACCACCATCATCGATATACGCTAATGGATTGCTCCAAGTAGTATCGGATAATTCTTGTGAGCATAAAGCAGTCAGACTATCATTATCTTTTGGCATAGCAGGGAGTGAAATAGTTAACGCAGTCGCACCATTGCCATCAGTGGCTGAATAATAAAATGCAAAATAACAAATACCGTCAAGTATTTTGTATCTTGCCTTAGTAACAACACTCCCCTCAGGCGTTCCAGTAGTCCATGTCAAAACAGGTGTCCAATCTCTCCATAAAAAAGTTTTAACAACGCCATTTTTGACATCTTCTAATTCAGAACTTATATCTTTAACTCTTTCTGTTAAACCTTGCTGTCTTACTCCGACAATGAAGTTTCCTTGATGTGAGGGGTCTTGGGTTGAGTCTACACTTTCAGCATTAGAAGATAAATAGAAAGTGTTTTTAGTAATCGTTACTTGGTAATTTACCGACCCTTCTGTTGCTCCGCTTGATAAAGCGACATATTCTCCGTCAGCGTCTAAAGCTGTATCAGAAGCCACACCCGACGAAGCAAGAATTGTAATCGCTGGGGTAGTTTCTTGTGAGTTATCTAATTTAAGCGGTAGGTAGCCAAGAGCTGAACCAGCTCCAGTTGCTCCACTATTTAATTCAATAGCAGGCATTACTACTCCGTTCTCGTTAGTGTATTTAGCTTGGCGATAAACATAAGAAAGAACCGTTCCAGTAGCTTTCCAAGTTTCAGCGAATTGATTAACTCCAATAGGATAGAATAGTCCTTGAGGGATAGCGGAGGTATCGAGATCGGCCTCAACCAACATCTGTTGCCAATAAACCGCGCCAGAAACAAATCCAGCGGCCTTGACATAAAATACATTTTTCCCATTAAATATGTCGGTTTCTATCACTGGCGATATATTAGCTCCGACCGTGGCGGCTACTTCAATATAGGTAATATTATCAGCCGAAATATAAAACTTGATTTCTTCTGCCCCGGATACTCCAGCAGAAGTAGGCTTTATTTTAAGATGTTTAATCGGTAAAATTGTATTTACTTTCAAGATTAGATAGTCGTTAGCATTGGTCATCGGGATACCATTCCCACCACCACCTTGATTGATAGCACCAACTAAATTTTGTGTTTTTATTGAATAAAAATCTAAACAATTAAGGAAATTGTTTCCAGAAAAGGCTATATTATACCTATACTTCCCATTATCTAAATCAATAATAGCATTAGAAAGTAGTCCGTCTTTATCTGCTTTTAAGTCAGTCTTAATTCCGTTAGCGATAACAGTAAAGTTCTCTGATTTTTTGGCGTAGTTCTGAATATAAGAAGCGGTTTCTAAATCGTCTGAAGTATTAGCTTTACAAGTCGGTGTTCCTGTCGTTGCTGAAGCGTATAAATGAAAATGTAAAGCACCAGCACCCCAAATATTAGGCACATCAAAGTAATTAAACGCACCCTCTACTAAAGAAGCAGCGGCAATAGTTTTAGAAGCCACTATTACATTAGCGGCAGTATGAACCACTAAAGTCCAATCAACCCCAGTCCCAGCTTCAACTATCCAAACACCTATTCTTGTAGTGTATTTTTTAGTCGGAGTAAAGGTCTGAATATGCGTTGCTCCCTCATTAACTGCGTTTGTAAGGGCATAGGTATTAGCATAAGCACCTGTCGGGTCTAAAGACTGGTCAATGTTATCAGTTGAAGTAACAGCCTGTAATACTGGTCTTATCTTTTCTGCTACCTTACCAGTAAAGGTGGTGTTAGTTACTACTTCTTCAAGGGTCATTGAATTAACATCAAACCAAGCGTCAGAGATGTTGCCAGCTGTTCCATTAAAAAATGTAAAAGCACCATAAATTTCAGTAGCACTTGTAGTAAATGTTTTTGTTACAAGAGTCCAATCATTTGTTCCTGTTAAAATATTAGAATTAGCTAAAGTTCTTGAACCAGCATTATCATAAGTGTTAACTTGAATCGTTGCTTGAACTACATTATTTGTTTTTACATAACAATTTAATTTATAGGTTGTAGATGGTTTTAATGGCGTTCCATATTTACTTATTATTGGGATACTGGCTGTAGCTGGTGGCTCTGTTGTATAACCAGATACTACTAAACATCTTCCAGATGTGTCTAAAGTAGATACTTTTAGTGTTAATCTTCCTGTCCTTGTTATAGCACTATCAAATTCAACCGAAGTAGCTGTCGTTTTTTCTTGAGCAAAAAATCCAAATTTTTCATCTTCAATCCAACCGTCAGCAGTTATTGCCGTATCCCCTACTGCTCCGTCTATGTTTCTTAATACTCCCCCTTTAGAAGCGGTGGAGATTTTAAGGTCGGTAGGAACTCCGTCTATGTTGTTCCCTTTAACATTACCAAGTGCGTCTACTGAAAAGACTTCTGTATTATGGTCGGTTGAACCAAGAACTTTAATAGCTTTTCCTGTTAGTAAATCGCTATCAACGTCTACGGTTAGGGCTGTGCCAGAGGTCATTACTGAGGCGTCTATTACTACACCGTTGGCTGTAGTGGCTTCAGAGTCTATGTTTAAAGCAATACCATTTCCGTTTTGGTCTACATATAAACCATTACCTGTACCTGCGTTTACTATGGTAGCACCTATCTTATTATTAGTTACATCGTTTTGATTAATAGTAAGTCCGTCTACGTTGCCAGAATTAGCTACAGTAATACTACTTCCTCCGACAACCTTAACATACAAAGTATCTAAGTACGTTTTAAGAAATGCCTTAACAGTCGTCCATGTTATATTTTTAGACGACGGAGAAACACCTATGCCTTGTACTGTTACTAATAAATCAGTATCAGCTGGCGAGGTTGCTTCAACTAATTCTGATATTTTTTTATCTGCCATATAATTATTTTATTATTTCAAATGTATTAGTTTTTCTTGGATAAACCATTGTCCTTGCTTTATTTACTTCGTAAGTTAATGTTCCTTCAAGATGATAAATTCCTAAAGGTAATGCCTTGGGAATATCCGTTACATAAGCTGTGATCGTTTGGCAACCTTTTTTATAAGCAATATAGCTTGTGAAATTAGGTACTGAATAAATTAAACCATCAACAAATGTCCATCCTTTAATAACAGCGTTGTCTCTGTCTCTGCCAAAACAATAATTACCAGTCACATAAACACTCTCTCCTACTTTATAAGTTTTTTTATCCGTTGATACTATAGTATCATAAGATGTTAATGGTGGTTGATAATAAATACCATCTATAAAATATGTAAAGATTAAAAATGCTACACCCAATATAATTATAATTGTTGAAATAATCATAAAACAATTTAAAATAGAATTGCTGATCTTTGTCATATTATTTTATTACTACTAAATTAATTATGGCTCCGAGTACCGCCATTAATATCATAGCGATCATTGAAAAAACTATCTTTTGTATAAAAGTAAATTCTTTTTTGCTAGCATAACTTGAATTAGATATCGCACGTTGTTTTTCCTGGCAATTGCGCATCTTTATTTCTTCTTCAAGTTCTGTTTTTGTTTTGTTTGACATATTTTTGTTTTATTTAAAATAAGATTCGATCACAGATAACAATACACATGAAGAGAACAACATGCCAATGATCGCAAATAGATATAAAGCTAAACAACACATTGTTTTCATATGTTTAGAAGTTAGAATCTTTTGGAATCTCGTCAAACGTTTTTGTTTTAACAGTCGTTCCAAGACCATTGTTGGCTAGAACATAAATAGCAGCATCATCTTTACGTTCCGGCAATACTTCTTTAAGTTTGCCATCAACGATAATACCAACCCGTCCATGTCCTTCGCCTTCTATAATAATTTTCTTTTCAAATCTTTTAGCTACAGCTTGAGCTTCTGCACTTGTTACAATCACATTAGATTTATCTACTAATGTCCATGGATTGAACATGTTATTATTTCTGAACCAATCTTCTCTGAACTTTTGCCATCCATCTGGATGTAACCTGTCATTAGATCCGCGAGTTCCCCAGCTATTAGGAGAGGCTATGTATCTCCCAAGTTCATCTGTACCAAATTTACCCCAGTACAAACAATGTCCCCAGACATGCTTGCCTGCCTTTGGTTCGTTAGTTGACCAGGTGCCGTTGTTTTCTCCGCTGACTCCACCTACTATACCGTAGTTATCACGTATAGCCATGGCAAAAGCTTCCATACTATCTATACTGTTGATTACTCTGTACTCTTTGGCTTGTAAGATCTTGGCTAGAAGATCCATAGCTGGATTTTTCCACGTCTTATCTTTCATGAAAGCCTCTGATGGTGGTTCGCCATTGTTATAACTTGAGATTATCTTTTCAAACAGAGCTCCATAGTCAACTATAAGTTTCATGCCATCTCTTATGTAGGCCCCACCCTGGGCGAGGCCTAGTTCTATAAGAGAATAAATTGCTTTGGCTGATACTTCATCATAAGCTTTCGTTTCTACAGCATTCAATATTGCTGTATAATAAGACACTCCTTGACCTACACAACTTGCACTAACTCCTTGTGATTTAAAAGGAATTTTAATATTCAATTCTTTTTCGACATCATAACCTTTGTTCCAGTCAACTGGTTCTCCAATTCCAACTATATCATCATAACTATAGTCACGAAGATCAGTAGGATCTGGCAAAGCGCCAGTACCAAACACGGGTTTCTTTTTGAAGATGTCTAAGAAATTCATATTAGTATGTGATTAAGACTGCGTCTGCTTGGAATGTTCCAACGTTCTTGTCATCAAGAAGATTGGCATCGCCTTTGAATGTGGCTTGTTCTTCGCCAACAAGATTGGCATCGCCAGTCATTGTAGCTGCATACACAGTCATCAAGACACAGTCACCAGTATAAGTATCTGCATACGTCACGGCAAAGCGTGAGTCTCCTGCAAATGTACTTTCTATGACTTTCAATGCGCTTGCGTTACCATTAAAGGTTGTTGAGATGCTAACATCTTTCAAGTTGGCATTACCGTAGAATTGAGGTTGTACAGTCTTTTTAATACTAGCATCACCATTGTATGTAGCTGAATATTCCTTATGGAAATATGTATCCCCAGAAAAAACAGTAGTTACTACTGGTCCTTGAAGATTAGCATCACTAACAAACGTGGCTTTCTCGGTAATAATTATAACTTTGTCTCCGAACTCCATAATAGAAACAGAGCCAGCTTCGGATGACTGGATAGCAGCGATCTTGGTAGGATACATAATGTCGAAGACATATTGTTCTCCTGCCTTTATATAGTAACCTTTGGCAGCGGATGTGGAATCGACATTGAATTCGATGTAGCAATCTTTTGTCGCAGTGATAAGCGACTTCTTGCTGTTACCGCATAGAGTTCTCTTCGCCGATGCTGCTCCCGTAGCTAGATGTACTATGTTTGAATAAGGATGGGACATAATATTAATTAAAGTTTAAATAAAAAGGCTCTCACTTAGTTTGTACCCAATCCAAGTAAGAGTCTTTTTGTTTTTTGCGCATTGAATTGCGACTTATGTTCCATTGGATTGGTGTTATTCAATTTGTTTTTTATTTTTCTTATTTATTTTTGCGATATCCCCGCTGACGTCATAGGCCGGTACGACATCTACCTGGTTGGGGTAGTCTATCTTAACCACCTTATGATGTGAGCACTTAACGCTGAAGTCTGCATACATTTTTATTCCTTTTTTTATAACCTTTTCGCAGAAGTCGAAGTCTTCTCCTAATGGTTTCTTGCCATACTTTTCATATGGACGTTCTTCAAACCATGGATCTTTCATTCCTTTGAATACGTCTTTGTGAATCAAGCAACAGCTCATTCCACAAGCGACGATCTCATCAACTCCATCATGTTTCAGTATCGGTAGGAACCCTTCATCCTTTTTCTTCGGATTAGCATATTTGAAAACCATTGGTGCTGGACGGAGTATGCCGTCTGAGCATAGTTTCAAATTGCAAGTGACTCCTGATATCAATTTCTTTCTATGTGAAAGAAGTTTAGCTAAGGCGTCTGGAGGCGGGACAGTATCGGAGTCTACAAAAAAGATATAATCATATCCTTGCTTTAGGAATTCTTCAACGCATTTATTTCGCGCAACGCTTATTGGCGAAAAGTTTTGTGGCGGGAATAGTATTGACTTAGAGCCGAAGATCCATTGTATAACGCGTAGCATTAAATCGGTTTGGATCTTTCCCATATTGGGAATAGCGATAAACACTGATGGCATTTTGTCTATCTCTTTGGCACTAATATTTTTAAGTTTCATTTCTGCCATATTATTCTTTTGCTTTCTCAAGTCTAGGTTTGCAACCGGTGCAACTCTTGACTTCATCAGCTGAAATTTGTGGCAAGGCTGCTATAAAAGTCTGTGTGTATAATGGTTCATCGTCTTCTCTTATCTCTGTGGTGCCATCAGGGAAGACATACATTATAACTTTGACGTTTACTTTGCCTACAGTCTTTTGCCATCCGATCATGTTGATTTGGAATTTAGGGAACATGTTGCCGGTATTGGCTATTGTTCTTCTAAAGTAAATCAGTCTTGAGTCTTCCGGCAATTCCATTGTTATCTTGTTTAGATTTCTATCTTGTGGAATCAAGATAAATTTCTTGATGTTCTTAAAGTTCTTATTGGCATCATTGAACTTGAAAGTCTCTTCCTCTCCCGACTTTGATTGGTCAATTATAGTGCCATCTTTAAGAACTATCTGCCAAGTAAAGTATTCTTGTAATTTCATAGGTGGTCTATTAAATCCCCTAAGGGAACTGGGCACATCCAGTTAGTAGTAATTTAATTGTCAAACATTTAACTAATGTTAGCTCTAATTTTCGTCGTCCCGCCGACTTCGTCGTTAGCGTGGATACAATTTATTAACTATAGGTTCCCAATCATCAAGAGTTTTATATCCGCGTTTTGCTGCGGATGTTCTCATATCAGCATTTATTGATGTCGCTACCGCTATAATATCCATAACGGTCTTTCTCTTTCTAAGTTTTTTACCAGCTAGTTTAGCTTCCATATTGAATTTAACTATGTTAGATTCCGCTATCCACGATTCAAGTACTGGTATAACTACTTCTGCTTGCGACTTTTTAACTACGAGATACGGCAATAACTCTTTAAGAATATCTACAATTTCTTGCGCTCTAAGAGTTTGCCAAGTAGCTTTTGCACTAGCATTGCTACGGTTAGCGATATATACTTGTCCTTTCCCAAGTGTATTTTTGATATAATCGCAAACCCATTCGTATTTAATATGCTGCGTGATGTTAAGAACTGGGCGAATGGCAATGTAATCATTACCATTTGCATTTTGTATCCTGACTCCAATATGGATTGAGCCATCGCCATCGATGAAGCCAGCGAGCCATGATAAAAATTGAGGGGTAATTGACATAGATTTTATGTTAAGAATTATATAATAATCTTATCATATTGTCTAGTTATTGTCAACTACTGATGATCAATTTTCGTCGTAACTATAATTGTACGTTTGTTGGTCCATATTACCTTGTGAAGCCAATGAATTAACTTCTAGCAACATCACTATGTAGCTTGACGATTCGCCTGAAGTGTTCAAGGTTCCGGCAATATCGGCCTTGGCACCGGCTGTGGCTGCAGTAACTGCGGTGTAACCATCAGTTCTTGTACCCAAAGCTGGCTCTACGTAGGTATTGGTTGTCTTGTAGTAATCGATAACGTTTCCGCTATCAATCGCTGCGCCACCGCCCCAGAACTTAAAGTTCGTGACCTGAGTATCAGGTTCAGTTGTACCAACTTGGAACTTCAACCACTTCTCGTAAGAGTAAGCGTTTGTAGCTGTACTAGGAATGGTTATAGGATTTGTGGTCCTATTTCCGCTAGTGTTAGTACAATTGTCGGCAGTGATGAAATCAATACCAGCACCTGTAATTGCGGTTTCGGTTTCACCCGCTCCGTAGTTACAGATTAAATTGACATCTGCTGGACTTGCCATACATTTTATTTTAATTAATTAAACTATTTCTTTGGAATGTAAACAGTCTTTTGTTCTGGGAAGTCCCCATCACTTGACTGTACATTGTCAAAAAGAATATCATCGCCTTTGGCTTTGATGTCTTCCCAAACTTTATCCGGCATTGAAACTGTATTGCCTGTCATGGCGTTAAACGTTTCTGTTATATATCCGCTAGTATTTTCGTTGCCTTTGAATCTTGCTTTGATCATATGTTTGTAATTAATAATTATATCCACATATCTTACTTATATTATATCATAAAATCACGTTCTTCGCCAGATCTGATTAGCGTGGTTGATATAATATCGTTAAGAACCTTGTTGGTTTTTATAAGTGTGGCCTCTATGTTGTCATTGGTTATCCTATATTTTATTGACATGTCATCAAACATAGCATAGCAAATATTGGCCATCAATTTAAAACCGCCAACAGTAGCCAAAGCTTCTTTCATACAAACATATTTGGCAAATCCTTCAAGTTTTATATTGCTATTCTTGTCAGGAGAAAGAAGCACGAGTGAAGACAACTTCACATCGGGCACTTCATTCCAAGAATCGTAGGCCTTGGTATCTTTTGCTATTTCTATTATATACATAATGTTATAACAATCTCGCATCTCCATGAAAATGCGTTAATCTTAAACAGGCGTCACCAGTGAATGGTATTTTAAGATCTAAATAAGCATCTCCTTTCATTGAACTTGAGATTGTTTTAAGAATTTTTGAATCAGCACTCATCGTTCCGGCTTCTGTGCTTTTAAGATTGGCATTGCACGAGAACGTTTCGTCGTATGTTTCTCTTGATGTTACCCATATTACTTGAGCATCTGATACACCTTCCTCTGGAAGTGTTAGATAATAGTTTCCTTCTACTGATAGATCGCAGAACTGCATGCCATGTGTTGGAGGGGTTATCCTTGTCCAACTAGGCGCTGATTCTGTCCCGCTATTCCCATAGAACGTTACTGTCGGTATAGCGCCTGAAAAGAAGTACCTTGTTTGTATGATATGATCCATGGCTCCAGCTGTTAAGGCTGAGTCGTACGGTACTTCTAGGCCAATATTAACTAAAATATATTCGCCAGCTCTTGGTGTAGTTGGATCTATGACATAATTCGTAGTTCCTTTCAGTCTATTCTTAACAGCACCTCCGGCCGTAGCCGATGTAGGTTTCCATTCTGCTCCTGGGGCGCTACTGGTAGTGGCTACTGCATAAAGCATCGGGATATTTCCATTACCAGTAGTCCCGGAGAATATTTGTTTTGATGTTGTTGCCCCATATGAATCTCTAGCCGGGAACTCTTGAGAGTTATCCCATGCTTCAATCTTCGGAGGCAATGCTAAAGCTTCCGAAAATACAATTCTGAACACATTGCGTGTGTCCTGGTTTCCCATTGTAGAAATTTTGAATGGTATTGCCATATGTTTTTCGGTGGCCTTATTTATTAAGCACTGAAAGAATTAGGTCCTTCGTTACCAGAAAGGTTTCCCTTGTTGGCGCGTCTCGCTTGATCTCTCATCATTTTCTCAGCATATAAGAAAGCATTATAAGCTTCTCTATCAACTGGCATACCAGGACTTGCAAGATCATCTCTTGTAAGTTTGCGTACTCTATCATGCATTTCAACTGGAATAAATTTTAACTTTGCTTCCAAGTCTGGCATATCCTTAGAATAAGCAGGCATCTGCTTTTCTACAACTGGCATGATCGTATCTGCTGGATTATTATCAGGGTTATCTATTTCCCTGCCAGATACTGCTGGGACACCATTGGCTTGTGTCTCTAAATCTATTGGGCCGTTATTAGGCATACGTTTGTGTGGTCTTATTTATCTTTGACTTCTTTGGCAGAGTCGATCACTTCGATCAACCTACCAATGACAGTCGCGACAAAGACATTAGATTCGTTAATTAATTTTCTAAGATTAGCCATTTCTTCTTCTGACAAATCTACATAATCTTTCGATGTGTAGATCTTAGCTCCTATCGCGTAAGCTTTAAGAGTTTCTCCCGGGATTTGTGACTTAGTCATTTCACAAATCGTTACGATAGCGTCCTTTATTGTGAGAGGCAGTCCTTCTTGTATAAGAACTTCCGCTCCACTTAAGGTTGTTATGGTTTTGCTTAAACCAATTATTTGTTTAGCCATTGTGGTCTATGTTAATTTATTATTTTTTAAACGAAAGAAACCATGTTTGTCTTTCTTCAAATCTTTCTGCTTGATCGTTCTACCATCCTGGTGGTGCAATGTAATTTTTTTAGTAATCTTGTTATTGCATAACATTACTTCTGGAGCATCAAGCATTGGCTTCGACAATTCTCTTTTGTGTATATCCATATAGTAAATTAATAATTAGTAAGGATAATCTCCTGCACCTGCTAGATACTTATATCCATCATACCCTATATACCCTATATGTGTATAGCCATATGCCGCGTCCATCCATATAGTCCCAGCTTTATCTGTGCCAGCATATTTTGATTCAGTCGCGCTATTGGACCATTCTGATTTGAACTGTTTTATTTTCCATGGTGTACATCTCTTATGTCCATCGCTACTTATAAAATACAAATCACTGTTACTATCCATCCAAAAATGGCCAGAAGATGCGCCTGGGTTTGATACATCCATTCCTAAAATTCTGTGTTGCCACTGATGATAGTTTACTAGAGCCAAATAATTACCGTCAACCCACACCATGCCTCGCGCTGAAGTCCCTAACTGTGTAACATCTGGAACATTATTGAACGCAATAGTTGTTGTTTCTGTGTGCGTGCATGCTCCTGTTATATAAGTTCTTATAGAATAATTTCCTGATGATCCGATTTCCCAACTGCATACTCCTATGTTGGCTGCCGCTATACTATCACTAGAATATGACCATGTACCTGGGCTACTAGCATAAAACGAACTATCAAAGATCGAGAAAATCTCTGTGCCAGATGGATTATACCAACCTGTGTGGACATATACTGTCCCTGGCGATGCTACATCTGCAGATATGTTATGCAAAATTCCAACGCATATTTCTAGTCCTGGGACAAAGCCTGACAGATCGAATGATGTAGCGGTGCTTCCATAAGACATGCTTCCAGATGTCCATGTCATTGGAACTGGCATGTTAAAGTTTGTTCTCCACCAAGTCATGCTTACTCCGGTGGATGTATTCGTCATGCTTTTTGCTGCATAGTGTGTTGCTGATGACATATGTTATGTATATAAATCAGACCCAACTGGAATTTGTAATCTTCCGCTAGTAGATATATAAACTCTGGTGGCATATGCATAATTGCAATTCATACTGCCATGAACTACAACTGCACAGGATTGTCCTGTTGAGCCGAACCTAACTCTGTCGCTATCGTTATTAGATTGCGGCATAAATTGCAAGTCGCCTGCATTATAAATTCCACCACCACCATCACCAGTGAACCAAATATTCCAACCTTTGTTTGCCACTCCGGCTCTATTAAAAATAATTTCTGATATAGAAGAACTATCCGTGCTTTCGAATTCTATATCACCACCGCTCTCTACATATATACCAACATTAGATGAGCCTACAGTAAGAGTACCAGTGGTGATAGAGTCTGCCGTTATCGCTGTTATGTAACCGCTATTACTTATATAGTTTGTTGATGTGCTCCCTCCTGACACATTCGTTCCGAGTGTTGCCCCAACTGTAGCATTATCTGCTGGCTTGTTCGAACCATCTATATTTACGCCCCATGTGGCACCGACTGTTGCTCCGGCCGGTGGCTTAGTTCCTTGGACGTTCGTATAGTCTGGCCCAGTTACTGACGCCCAGGTTATTGAACCACTACTCATTGTAATGTTACCTTTAACATTCAACGTCCCGGCAGATTGATCCCATAGGATACCCTGAGATCCTGAGTAGTTTCCAAAGATGACATCGCCTGAATCTGTGCCACCGATTATAGCTTTAAACACATCGGCGCTGCTAGCATTTATAATTTGAATGCCAGTGTTAGCATCAGGGAATATTAATAGTCTGGCACCAGTAGCTGTAGTTTGGTAATCGCCACCGACCTTATCTAACTTGCTTGATATATCAATGGCGCCAACAATCGTTAGGGTTGTTCCATCAAAGTGTATATAATCTCCACTAGGATTTCCAGCTCTGAATTCGTAGTCTGTCCCGTCTTTGCCCATAAAGATTCCGACTCCTGTCATTGGCGCAGTTGCATCTCCTAAAAGAATTCGCTCTGCGGTTGATTGCAATTTTACTTTGCCACTAGATAATTCTGCTGCACCAATTGTCCAGCTGCTTATGTTGCCAGATGGAGCTGATAGTGCTCCAGCGAATGTTGCTGCACCAGTTGTTGCGTCCAGCGTGAACGTCGTTGTAGTTACGCCAAGTGCTGTGTTGGCACCGACGATACCATTTCGGTATACTACGACGCCTGATCCTCCAGTGATAGCACCAGTTGTTGTGTTCCAGGTGATACTTCCTGACTTTAGCGCACCGGCATAATCTGTAGGACCGAATGTAAAGTCGGATAGGATTGCTTTAGAGGAACTATCTAATCTGGCATTTATAATATCTGTAACTAAGTGGGCTGAATTATCTATGGCTGTGCCTATTGCAGAAGCTAACGTTCCGCCGATAGTCGATGTACCACGTACTACAACATTGCTGAATTCTGCATTACCGGTTACGTATTCTAATTTGTAGCCCGATACTCCAGTGGCGAAGTTTACTGACACAACATCACCTGCCATGGCTACATCGCCGACTATCAGTAGTCTTCTATTTGAGCAATCGTATCTTAGATATGAATCTGGATAATTTCCAATCAACACATCGCCTTTGCTGAATTCTTTATTGTCTCCTAGGCTGACATCTGTAAGAAAGAACCCAAAGACTGTTTGTTCGTTATCAACACCGCGTAGATATTTCTTATCCATTATCCACTGTGTCCCGCCATCTTCACCTACAGTTATTCTGCTGTTGGGAGCGTCAAGATATATTGAATTGCCTACAGTGATAACAGTAGTAGCATGCAACGCTCCAGTTCTTATTGAAGCTGGATCTGTGGCCGGTTTATTTGTATATGTGGAAGCGGCATGACTAATGATCTTTGACCCTGGAGTTACTGATAAAGTAAGAGTATCTTGCCCAGGCATAGTCAAAACTGCACGGCCGCGTGTGTCGAATTTAAATTGCGGATTAGTGAATATGTCTTCACTCGTTAAGTTTTCACTAAGATAATCTTGGTGTTTCACTTTGATTTCATTTTAAATTTTTTATATTTAGGTGTCATGACAGCTCTCTTCGGTTTAATTCTTTTTACAAGAAGCCGTTTTCTCATAGCCTCTGTTTTTCTAAACTGTTCTATAGGATCTAATGTATAGGCCGACGGTTTTCCAAAAACATAATATGTAAAAATTTCTGGCAGGTCGCGTGTAAATAATTGGCTGAGATTATTATATATCTCTTCTTCCCACCAAATTACAACCTTTCCTCCATTACTATTTCTAGGCGACGCTAATGGTATACCTCTCTCGACTATCGTATATCCCGCAGTTTGCCAATACATTTTCTTTTCTTGGTCAGAAATCCTGCTCATTTGATGCCAATATGTACCGTAGACTTCGATTAATGTGTTGTGATAATCGGGCAGAATAAAATCTGGGATCCAATTGCTTTCGGTATACTGTGTTTTTGCGTTCTCCATTAGGTGATATTGGAAATTGAAATTTAATCTCAGTCGTGTCAAATAATCGTATACCATTTTTTCCGGGATGGTGCCTGGTATATTTTCTGTCAAAGAATATTCAGCCTTGCCTTTCTGTGATGCAATAGCTTCAAGCTTTTTATTTTTTACCATCTCTTGCAAAGCTTTAAGATCTTTATATTGTACAATGCCAGGTGCTTTTTTCATATGTTTAGATGAGCGATGGGAGTCGAACCCATATTGATTCGAACCTGATAATCTTTACAGATTATTGGTTGGAAAAACCGGTCACCCGCACCGGAAGCCGCTCTTCGTAATTATGCATCTCTTAATGTGATCATCATTCTGTCCGAGCCCCTGCCTTCCAATGCTTTCTTGGACAGGCTGGCTGATGCTAATAAAACTCTGTAGACTTTATCTCCTACAGCAACATAGGCTCCACCCTTTATTTCTAAATCATTTCTTGGTTCCATGTCATGTGCTGTTCTGGTTGTCAGTTGATCCTGATGGACATTGCAAGTATAGTCTGCAAGATTGTTAAAATAGGTGGCTACTTCTGCCAATGTTTTATTTTCGTAATCATAGCTTACTCCGGCTACTCCATCTATTGCTGTTGATATTGTGAAATTAGTTCTGTCTACCGTAAGAATACAGGAAGCGCCAGTCCCTACGTAGTCTATCTCAAGACCGATTTCACTTTTGTTATCGGCATCTATGTAGTTAAGAATTTGCTTCTTGGCTGTTGAAGCCCAAAGATCAGACATCAAATCTCTGCGAGTGCGAGGACTTAATAGCCCGAACTCTTGAACTTCTCCTGTATTTTGTTCAATCCAATCCTCACCTATTACCATGAACGAATATGTTTTCTGTGTAGTAGTGTCTTCGCTTGGAGACTGAAGTATGAACTTCCAGGTGACATCAGTAACAACAGGTGTCACTGTCTTATCTCCAGTCTTGCCGTTCAATGTACCCTTGATCATTATCTTGTTTCCTAGAGTAGGATTGGCTAGCTCATAAACAGCTTCATTACCGGCTCCAGCAAAGGCTGATGATGTGATATAACTATCTCCGGTATTCATCTTATACCCTATGGTTGATGATGTTCCTGATGGTGAAGAATCAAATAGCAATGATAGACTACTATATAATTTTTGTAGTCTAATCATACCTTCGTCTATCCAAGGTGTTTCGAAGTAACCAGAATCTACATAATAGTTTGCAGTCTTATCAAAATATTCTGCTGTGTTGTCACTATAGAATACAATTATCTTTTGGTCATCCCAAGCTGCCATGTGAACCGGTATCTTCGTCAATTGCTTAACGAGCCACCAATACATTGGCTTAGGAGTAAGACTCATGTTGCATCTCGCCAAGTACCAAGTCGATCCGTCGTTACTAACTATAGCGTAGGCGTCATTGGCTGACGCGTATATAAATCTACATGATTTGAAAGTAAATCCTTCTTCAAGGTAGGTGAGGTTGGATGGGAACACGCTTGAACCTTCTGTAAAATAAACTCCTTGTTCTTCTACTGAAAAGATTCCGAAATAACTCCATGAGTCCATGCCTCTGAAATTGGACGTGCTTGTATAGTCAGGGAACTTCCAGATGTTATATCCAGATCCACCGCCGGCAAACATCCATAAACCGCGTTGTGACCCAGACAGGAATCCTCTGGGTATTGAGATAGCATTAAGAGTCGTGCCTTCACCTGATGGCATAACCCATAAAGGATCTGGTGGCTCTGGTATCCAGTTGTATCCATCTATGCTTTGTCTGACACCATCGTCAAACCATCCGAATATTACATCGGAGTTATTATGCACATAGTATAGATCAGTCACTGTATCACTCTTGATTGTCATCAACATGTTCTCGAATTCATTGGCCTTCCATTCAGGAGTAGTTTTTACTTTGAATGCAAAGTCCCAGTTCTGTGTTGACCATGTAGTTCCGCCGTCTGTGGTAAGCATCGCTGTACCATTAGGATAAACTGATGCCGTGTTCCTGGCCCAGTTATAGAAGTTGCCAGTGACAGGAGCTTCTGTACATTTGGCTCTCACCCAATACGTAACACCTGACAATAATTGGAATGTTGTCGTAGCCTTTTTCTCAACCCATCTAAAACTATTGTCTACAAGACTTGAGTCTACCGTATAGGTTATGATCGGGCTGCCATCTGGTTTCCCAGCATTGTCTCCTTCTATTGTAACGATTAGATTCTTGAGAGGGCTCAGAGTTTTACCCAGCATTAATGACACGGCATAGAATTTATCTGATGTGACTGTAGGCGTAAAACTTTGGCAAGCTTGTATTTGTACATTGGCTGAGCTGGCAATGTCTTCAGAATAGTATCCGCCAGACAATGCGGCCGGCGTTGTCATCTGCAATAGATCTGTTTCCAGTTCTCCGCCATATGCGTATTGTGCTCTTGGGCCGTTGACATAATACCACTTGTAACAATTAGAACTGTCTCCGCCTGATGAAGTTGCCACAGTAAAGTAATTGACTTTAGCATTCAGTGTATAATCTGCTGATCCGTCTGGGGAGAATTCTTGATATCCAGCGGTAGCGCTTACTTCTGCCGGAGCTAACGTGTATGTAGCTAGAGATGTAGCATCTAGGTCCGGGTATCCTGGGGTCAACGCTGACTCAGGGTAAATATTTATAACTAGATCGTTTGTCGGTGATCCTTCTTTTTTCAAATAGATCTTTAATGTATTGAAAGTTTCGCTGCTCATTACTGGTTTGATCTGTTGGCAGACAGCGAATGTACTGTAGATACTCTTGGTTATAGATGGAGTCATGGTTTCTCCTGGCTTATAAAGACCATCTACTTTGATCGCGTCTGATATCTTTGTCCAGGTTGTTGAGTTGTCAGGATCGGTATTAACCCATGTGTTTCCTGATCCGCATGCGGCAAAGAGTTTCTTTTCGCATTCATAGAAACTGTAGATTTTATCTTCTTGCGTATCGTGTTCAAAATAAAAAGCCGATCCGGTAGTAGTGGACCAGATTTTTCCGCTGTCATCGCCTATATAAAGTTTGGTGAGAGTTCTATAGTGAGCAGTTATGTTGGTTGATGTCGCTGGCATTGTGTATGCTTGCAAATCTTTTTCAAGACGCATTTCTCCTGGCTTAGATAAATCTAAACCTACGGAATTGAAAAGTCTTGCAGGATCAACCATGAACTTTTGGTTGATTCCATGTGAAAAATCTGTCATACCACCAATCTGCCAGAAGTCGAGCTCGGAGTATGATGGCCTCCCCATAGAAAACTTGCTTCCCAGCAGTGGCGCAGGAGCAGATCTATAAGTAGTTGGCTCGATCATGTATCCTTTATAATCAAGGAATACATGATATTTATTTTGTAACTCCATATTATTATAGTTCGTAAGTTATCCCGAACTCTTCTTTTAATTTTTTAATTCTTTTTCTAACACGATAGTTATGCATCCAAATTTTATTATACTCTTTTATATTGCAACTATCGGGAGTTTGGATTATTTCCATGCTAATTTTTTTTCCATACATAACTACTTGCGTACCAGTAATCTTAATGCTCGCCTTAGTCTTTGTTTTGATTTTCGTATTGTCCAGTAAAAGGCCGTCTCGAGGCAACGTTCTTAATACTTCCTTGGGGATCTCAGTGTAGGTCTTAGTCTTTCTAGAAAAATTAGGAAATGGTTTTAACCTACCATCACAATTGAACATACCGCTATAAAGTTTTGGTTGTCTCTGTAGTGCCTCTAGACAATAGTCGCGATATGTTTTGGCCATTGTTTTGAGACAGTGAATTTGTATTCACTAGAATGATCTGACGGAATTAGAATTATTTAATCTCTTCCTATCCATCTCGATGTCTTGATTGTAGGCTGTAATTATGGCCAGGATAGTTCCTTCGTTTGATCTGGCAACTAAAGTTCTGTATCTATCAAGCTTGATATGGTCAAGAAGAACTTTTTGTAATGCTTCTTTGATGCAAATCTTTTTTAACAAGCTAGCTTCGGCTACATCTAAGCTTATTGTGCTGGCCATGTTAACAGCGCCAAGTCTGCCAACCCAGTTTATTATAACTGTAGGATAACTTGTGCTTGGGAAAATATCGGATGTCTTTAGCGATTCGGGATCAAGGTCGATTCTTTTCGTTGCACGGTCATAGATATAATTATCGTATGGCCATCTCTTGCCGTTGGAATCGACAAGATAAATATCTTTAATATCTGAGATGCCGGTGTAAGTTGTGCCACTTAGATCAATGATATTGTTTGTTTCATCTATCTCAGTGCTGGTATTCCAGGTTAACGTGGTAGTAGTCTCTATTAAAACATCAGGGAACATTGATTGGCCCTCTGAATTTATTATATCTAACCAGTCGACTGCCGATGTCACAATATATTGTGGGTCACTGGCCGCTCTGGCTAAATCTTTTATGAAGTCTCTTATAATCATATTTTTATTTATCAACGTATCTATATAAATTATAGCATCTTTAGAGCTCATAGTCAAACAATATTGTTTTCGTTTTCTTTGCGAGGTTCTTCCGCATAAGCAGTTCTTCTGATCCTAAGAATACATTCAAAACTCCGAACTCTTTTAATGGTTTCGGGAAGATAGATTGTGAATAAGTTTCAATAACTCGCTTGGCTATGATGCCTAGGAACTTGATCCTATCAAAATCAGAGCTCTTTATATTATTCTGCTTGGCCAAATGCTGCAGATTGTATTCAGCCCACTGTGCTTTTGACCAGTAGGATCTGTCGTGCCATTTACCAAGACGTATCATTTCTCGCTGTACCTTATCCTTCAGTTTATATGGCATATCTTTGCCATACTTTTCCTGCAGTTTAAGTGCCCAGGATTCTTGCTTGTTCTTTGACTCGTATATACGTAAGCCTTCTTCCATGGCTCGACCAAGAGACAAATACGATAGGACCCTGGAATTAGGGTGACTCTTAAAATACTCATCTCTTATCCATGATGGTAATGCTCTAAAGAAATATGTAGACATTATTGAACCAAATGTTGCTGACCATGCTTTCATGGCCTCAGTATACATCTTATCGGCCAACCATTTGCCTTCGTCGGTAGTTGTGTCTGGCGCCGAAGAGATAGATTTGCGCAGCAACTCGACGTCTTCCCATCTACCTTTGGTGGCAGCGTCAGTAAATCGTGTAAAGCTAGCCAACTTATCGTTCCATTCTTTCATTACTCCCGGGTTAGTTAAGAAACTGGCCGGCATCTTCTTCATCTCCCAGTACTCGATTAACTCTGGCCGGGCTTGTAGGAATGATTTTCTAGTACTGCTGTCATTAAGTTTGAAATATAAGTTCTCAAGTATCTTAAGTCTCCTTATACCAGGCGGTAAAAGGTTTAAGAAATACTGATCTAGTTCCGGGTTCTCAATTAAGAACTGCTGTTTGTCAGCAGATAATGTGAGACTAAAGAACTTATCTTTTAAATTATTGACAACTTTTTCTTTTGATGTTGTAATCTTTGTTTTACTATCCCAGTATTTTTGAAGATCCGGATTATCTTTTAAGAATTTATCGGCCTGAGCTTTCAAAGTAAAGTACTTTGTTAGGTAGTCTCGCCCCTTGCCGTCAGCTGGTATCTGATAAAGGATATCAAAGTAATCTCTTTGCTTGTGTTTGATCGCGAGTTCTTCCGGCTTGTCATTATTATCCCAGAGTTTTACAAGATCGGGGTTCGTTTTTAAGAACTCTGCCTTGGCACGCTTACCTTCCCAGGTAGAATCATCAATAGCATTGAATTGGGCCCATTGCTTTTCGTATTTAACATACTCTTGTGATCGCGCCAAGCCACCCGGCTTATCTTTGTTCCAGGCTATAATAGCATCCTTGTATTTAGGATCTTTCAATATAGCTTCGCGTTCAGCATAAGTCTTGCCTTCAAGTTCTAATGCCAATGGATAGTATTCTTTACGTAATGGCTTTCTATCAAAGTAAACTTTCCGGAATTCTTTCCATGACTTGTCATTATTAGCATAGAATCTGTGATAGTAATCCGAGGCATCACCTGATTTATTCATTTCTCTGAGTTTCTCGATATAAACATATTGGCCTGGCTTGGCTTTATCCCATGCTTTCAATACATCTTGCTTGGCCCATAACCAATCATATAACTTAGCAAACTGTGCTGACTTATCATCCCCAGTAAGGGCTATTAATTTTTTGATTGTCTTATTATAGATTGCAGCGACAGGGAAATAGATTTTCTTTTCTGGATACTTTTTGAAAACTAGCTCTCTGAATTTATCCCATGACTTGTCACCAAGTTTCTGGTAGAACAGATCATAGTAGTCGGCGTTAGGATTCTTTTTCATCTCAGCAAAGATTGTTGTGTATTTTGGGTACGTGATTCTGGCTTCAGGGTTGCCATAAAAATACCACTTCTGGAACCAGGCTGGTTGCTTTGAGAATTTAGTAAAGTAATTCTCGCTATCATCAGACGTTGATCTTAACTTGGCCCAGATAGCTGCGTACTTGGCATTGAATTCGCCGTACTTGCGCTGCCACTCCGGCATCTCTGCCATATATTTCTTTTTGAATTCAGGGTTATCAAGTATTAAAGTCTTAAGTAGTGCGTTATATTTGTTCCAGACTTTGGCCGATTCTTCTTGAGACATGTCTTCGAGATTGCTTGGCAGAACTTTGAATACCATCGACATACTGTCATAATACTTTTGATCACTGGCATTCTTTAAATCTCTGGCTTTAAGCGACAGGTTTTTCCAATCCTGGTATCCTTTCTCGGCTTCTGACTTGAGATTGTTTATCTCAAACAGTTTGCCTTCGAGCCCATAGGCATCAATTATATTAACCAACTGGTCTTCGCTTGTGAGTCTGAAGTTTCCTTTGTCATCGTAGAAAGAATTATACAAGTCTTGTTTCTTAATTGATTTGTCAAAAGGAATCTCGATACCGGCTAGCCTCATCTTGGCTATCTTCTTATCATCTGCATCTTTGACATTGGTCAAAATCTTTTTAGCTATAGATTCTAGTTGGGCCTTGGCAAACTTTTCTTTGCCATAGATCTTGCCGGATGTCATTGCCCCTGTTGCCCATTGGGCTTCCATTATCTTTTTAAAGTTTGGATTCTCATTCAACCATTCGTCACCAGATCCATGTAATTCTGATTCTTTATCATAATAAAGATACACAACCATGGAATTAATAAGGTTCTGAGACTTGTCAGACCAATCAACTCCTTGTGCGTTTAGAATCTTTGTTATCTTACTAAGTAGTGAGTACTGTCTTAGGTAGTCATACAAGTCAGGGTTCTCGCGCTTCAATGATTCTTTGAGTATGTATTGTTCGTGAGGTGGAAGTTTCATCATAGTATCAAACACCATCTCGATATCTTCCATCTTCTTGTAGTTAGCACCGAAGAAATAATTCATCAATGTCCTGACCTTCTTGCTATTCATGGTGGTATTGCCTCTGAGTATCGTAGCAATATCTACCTTCGTAAGATCTTGAGCTAGCGCACCAAATGGTAACGAGGCTACTAGCAATGCGTAGACAGCTTCGTCTGACTTATCAAATGAAATAGAATCTGAAAACTTAGCATCATCTTTATTTTTAAAGTTATCTATTTCTTCTGTAGTCCAGCCGCGTTGGTAGAATTCTTCGGTAGAAGCAGTGGTATCATAGAATCCTTTCCCGGTAATAACATTCATGGCGGCGCTACCTATTGGCCCGAAGCTCAAACCGAATAGCATATGCCCTGGATTTTTAACAAACTCTTCCATCATCTTGGATGGGTTGATTATCATATCAAAATATTCTTGGACACCAAAGTTTGTAAGCCACCAAACCCTATTACCTATTTGTATTCTAGTTTTATATTGGTCTGGCATATCTTCTGTGGCTGATTCAAACGCGTCAAGCAAAGCGCTGGCTCCGTTCCAAACACCAGGTCCATACTTGGCACATAGCCCTAGATATAATTGCAGTGATTTAGAAGTAAATGTATAGAATGGAAAAAAGTTTCTCATTAAACGTCCGGCTAATGTGAGTTCTCTATAGTCGAACTGCCACTTCTTAATTTTCATTTCAGCTCTGGCAGCGCTCATTGATTTTTTGTATAGCAAATTCCATGCCAATGTGGCACGTCTCATTGATTCCATTGTAGATGAAACAATTTGTATATCACTATCTATGACTCTGACTCTCTTAGCAACGCGCGACAGGAATCCACTAGTCTTCATCAAGTTGATCTTCTCTTGAGCGAATTCAGGCGAAGCAATTATTCTATCAATACCTGATGAAGTCATACGATCCATCATCGCTGGAGTGATTGTTTCGCCAGTCGCAGATACTCCGCCTTCTTTCATCAACTTAGCCACATCAGACAAAGAACTTTTAAGTTCAAAGTATTTTGTTCTGGTTAATGGTTTGGAGAAATCAAGTTCGAGTAGATCATGAGACAAGAAGCCGCTCATTCTTTCTCTGGCTCCTTTAGGTAAAGCTTCTAAAGGTATTTTGGAAATTTCTTTGAAGAACTTTTTGTAGAATTTAAACGATCCTACTGAAAGTATTTCAAGGTATTTGCTCATTATCATAACATCTTTGGCCGCACCTATTGCTCTAACACCATCACCTAATGTATTCCACACTTGCCATCTAGGTCTATATAGCAAGACGGCGCGTATCCATACGCTCATCAATGTGCTGCCTAATGCGGACAACTCTGTTGCTAGTCTTTTGCCGTTACGAAGCATCCATTCTGCTGAGCGCAAAGCCGTCACATATTCTGGTATCACATCTGGGTAACCCGGATTCAATCCTGTTTGAGGTTGGTCAAACATTGCATAGAACGTAAGGCGTGATGAAATTTTATTTCTTAAAGTTTCAAGCCATGTCTTACCTTCACCGAATTTGAATATCTCTGTGCCAATTTCTTTCATAAGGATAGCAGTTGATCCAACTTCGTTCTCTATCTGCTTGATCATTGCTCGCTTGGTTATATCATCGATCCCCTCTGGTATTGTCTTCATCAATTGTTCGCGGTAATCCTTAAGCATTGCCTCTGTGTTTAGCTTCATCGCTTCTTTTATTTTGTTTGTACCGGCAACTGAAGCGAGATCTATTAGTATATCTTTCGGGTCTTCGCCGAACTTAGCTTTCTCTACTGCAAAGTCTGGTAAGAAATTTTCTTTTGACGATCTCCACTTGTCGACTTCTTGTGTAAATTTATTCTGGATATCATTCATTATCTTGTCTGACGATTTGTATATCCTGACTTGGCCAGCGGCGTCAACTTCTTCCCACTTCTTTAGTAGTGACGCGCGGTTTTGTTCTTTAATGTTCTTGCTTATAGTAAAGATCATATCAGGGCCATTCTTTACTTGGCCATTTTTAATCTTACCAATCAATGACTCCTTGATTGAAGACAACTTCACTCCTTTAAATTGTGAGATGTATTCCAAAACACGTTCTTCTCCAACTGACATTTTGTCAGAGAACATGAACTCCATACCATTGTGTACGGCTTCGTTTAAAGTGTTTCGATCAGCATCAAACAACGATGACTGCACGTCATCGGCAATAACAAGAACCTTCTTGCCTTTAGTTGCGGCCTGGAAGTCCATTGCTTCGCTTTCTCCAAGGTTATTTTCCTTAATAAACCTGGAGATATCAGCCTTGCTCATGTAAACATTGGCGCGCTGTGCGGCTATGGCGGCAGACTCGGCTATAGTCATCTTGGTTATGTCGCCTTTTTCCATAGCAACAAGTCTCGAGACTATACTATCAGGATCCTTAGGGTAGAACATGGCAGAACCGGGTGATGATTCTCTAAATTTCTTAGTGATTCTATCGCTATCTATTCTTGCTTGTCTCAGTAATAGACGCTCGTCTTCATCAAGTGCCTTCTTATAGAATGCATCTTTGATAGTATCCGCGTTAACCTTGGCTGACTTTTCTCCGAATATCCAGACTGGGCCATGCTCGTTTATGCCTTTGATTATTTCTTCATAGGCCTTAACTTCGCTGTCCGTGAGTATTGTTCCAGCGGTTGCGTTAATATTAGCCAAAGAATCATGAGTAAAGTAATCTTTATTCACTATGTGAACCTTCTTGGCCAGCTCTGGGTCAAGACGTTCAAGTCTTTTGGCCAAGTTCCCGGTCATATCGATCACATATGGGTATCTCTGTTCTTTCGAAGTCCTTTCTATAAGGTCTTTTATTGCAGCCACAATGGCCTCAGAATCACGCATCGTTTCAATTGTGATAGTATCAACCTTTGGAACCCTCATCGCGCTAGGATGGCCGATCTTGCCCTCTTCAATAGGCTTATAAAACAGATCTCGGATAGAGTCTTTGTTTATCTTGGTCATCTTGACTGTTGGCAAGTTGATATCATCGAGACCGATAGCTTTCATGTTCCCGGCATTAGCGTCCTTGATGTACTCGGCAACCTTAGGGCCCAGTGTGGCCAGTTTAGATTCCATCTCTGGTGAAATATATCCCTTGGCGGCTTGGTATATTTCTTTGGCAGTAAACTGAACGCCGTTCATTGTAGCTATATTCCATGGAACTATCATGCGCTTGGCCGCATTGTACATATTTCTTTCGGCTTCAAGCATTCTTTTAGATATAAGAAGATTCCCGAGTGTTTGTCGGTCAGTCGTTGACTTGATAAGACGTTCAGTTCTAGAAATACTATTATCTATCTCGGCGATGCGCTTCTCAATATATTTGAATGAATCTCCATCGAATTTATTGTTAACGAGAAAATCAGTAGCGTTAGTATTGGCATCAATCTTCCTTGACAAACTATCTCTTTCCAATTCTAATGCATTCTTCTTGCTTTCTACAGTGACCAGTGCCTTCCTGTAAGAAACAAGATCAGATTCTATGGCCGTCACTTTATCGGCTCGGCCTTTCTTCGTTGCGTCATCTAATAATTTGGTATCAGAGTATATCGTGGCTCTTAAATTCGCTTCGCTATTATTTACAGTTGCTAGTTCGTCATCTATCTTGGCCACTTTGGCACGCATTTCAGAAGTACCGGCCGTGTCTAAGATTCTTTTCTCTAGATCTTCGTGCCCCATGGCTGACGGGGCATCTAACGCAGTAGCCATATCAGACACAAACTTATCATTATCAAATTCTGTTATCGGTAGTTTGGCCTTTGCCATTCTGCGCGTAGTTTCTTTTGTAAATTCTGCACCACCTACTGCTATGTAATTGCCATTGGCCATCGATAACAGTTTAAGTTCGTCTTCAGTGGCAATATCTCCATCAAATGATTTCTCAATCTTCCACAGTAATGATTGGTTATCTGCAACTTTTCCTTTAGTAAGCTTGGTAAGATCTTCGATACCTAGCGCCTTCCTAACTGCATACAGGGCAGCATTCAAGTTCTCCATTTCATCAAACAACTTTTCGTTTTGATCTATATTTATTCTCGAATCTTTGTTCTCAGTAGGATTCAGTGATCCTTCTCTCAATCTATCCGGGTCTATATAATCTGGCTGTTCCGCTCTTGAAAGATTTTCTCCAACAGGAGTTTGCTTTTTGGATCGGACAATACCAGATGACAATGATTCTAGTTTAGATTCTGTAGCTCCTGCTGTAGTAGCTTTCTCTATATCAGAAAGTTCCAACTGTTTCTGCAACATCTCTGCGCCTTTAGCCTTGGCAAGTTTGAGTAACTCTTGCTTGCGCGCAACGCTGACATTGCTAGTCATGATTTCTTTAGTCAATTGCTGTGGACTCATTAACATCAGACGTTCGGCAGATAAGTGAGGTAAATCTTTTTTAAACAAATCAAAACTCATTACATTCGAGTTAATCATGAATCTATACAATTTATCGTAGTATACTTGTTTTAATTCTCTGCTCACTGTCGGGTCAACAGAAAGACTGAGCAATCTAACTATACTGTCTTTGTACATTGTCAATCCGTTTTGATTATCTAGCATCCAATAAGCAAGAGGATTCAGATTGCGCTTGTACATTAACTCTACAATTTCTTCTGACGTCATTAGATCTTTAATTTCGTCAGCTTTCTCTACCACAAAGTCAGAACCTTCTAAGAATTCATTTGGCTTGCTTCTCAAGTACTCGATCACCGCCGCTTCTTCCGGAGTACGATTACTTATAACAAGTGTGGAGCCTTTGTGTTCGCCGGTTTTCACAGAGTACAAAGCCTTTTCAATCTCTGGTGTTATAACAAAGTCGGATTGTAGTCTTGAACTTGGCATGAATTCCATCTCGGCAGACAGTCTGTCATGAAATTCTGTACCATATTTCTTAGCATAAGCTTCAGCTTCCTCGAGAAGTTGTTTATATCTGGATGATGATCTGGTCAGATTATCTTGAGCAACCTTTGTGAATGCTTGATACTTCTTACCAAACTTAGACTTATTAAAAGTCCCAGTGTCTTTAAGCATTTGCTTTTTGGCTTTGGCCACTTCCAATTCAAGCGTATCTAGCTTGGCCACGACATCTTTAGCCATCTGCCCAGCTGTAAGTTTCAAAACTACAAGACTATCTTGGGCATGATGAACAGCATCCTCAATTATGGATGTGAATCTTTCTTTTGGTGCGCCATGTTCATCATCAAGCTTCTTACTTAGTTTAACAAAGGCCTCAAGAATAGGCTTGGAATATTCTGTGATCGCTCCTGGCAAAGCTTCTTGTGGTATGTTACGGCTTATAAGATAAGTGAACTGTTCATTGATTGGATTGGCAGCATAAGCGTATAGCGCTTTGTGCATGAAGTCCATCTGCATCGCAGCTTCATCTGACAACTTGCCAAGTTTGAACCGTGACGCATCTTCAGGCGAGATGAAACCTGGAATAGTTTTAAGTACGCGACCTACCGCTGCTTCTCGGCTTTCGCCTTTTAATGTATTGAAAGTAAACTGCGTTTTAATTCCACGGTTTATATCATCGACTGTGTTCTTCGCAAAGCCACCGTCTCTCATCTTATTTAGAATCCTTTTGGCTTTAAGCATTTGCTTTCTAGAGTTGGCTAATGATTCTACTTCTTTAGCTATAGAGGATTTCTCCGTGTCTGTTATATTCACATCGCCTAAAAGTTTATCAATGATCTTGCTGTTCCCTCCAAAGAAGTTTTTATTCTTCTCGACTTTGTCCATAATCAAAAGAGTCAGATCTTCTACTGGAGTCATCTTGTGTACTGGCATCTTGCCTGCGGCGAGACTGCGTTGGATTTCTTCTTTGGTCTTTTTCAAAATGCCATGTGTTATATTAAAAATACTTTTGTTTGTTCTATAAATATCTTGGATAGAAGCTGCCAGCGATAACAAAAATTCTATCTGACTATCACCAGAAAATATTTCTAGATCTTGTTCATCTATGGAAAATTTCTTTCTGTTTCCAGCTGCACCTAAGCGTTGCAAATCATCAAGCACTTCTCCCATGTCTCTCTCGTATGATTGCTTAACTTTGATCTTCTTGCCGCTTAGCTCTATTATATTATCCAACAAACCTTTGATACCCTTCTCTCTGTTACCAAAGATTATGGCGTATTCTTGTTTGTTGAAAAATTTCCTAAGCCAACCTATTTCTTTTCTGATAGCAGCAGTAACGAGTAGATTACGTAGAGTAATATTATCTGCTGCAGTTCCTTTCTTAAGAGTGAACTCCACTTTCGCTTTGCCACCTGTGGCAGGTTGCTGAACTAGTTCAATAGAACCATCAGGATTTTCTCTGAACCAAGTGCGTTCAGTTTTACCTCCGGATACTTCCATCTTCCTTAGGCTGGTAGACATTGTGCCAATAGCTTCGTCTAGGTTTAAGATCTTCTTGCCGTACAACTTAGCATTGTAGGCGATAAGATCCATACCTAGTCCGATCTTGCTGGCATAGTTCTTGTTGTATATCAAAATCATTTCACCAGTGTCAGGATTCTTGATCGTGGTGAAAGCTTGTTTGTCTTTTAATAATTTGTAATCAAGTGGATTCTTGCTATCCAAAACAAACATCTTCATATTGGATGTCATCTTGATCGGGACAAGAATCTGTTGGCTGACTGCATTGGCATAGAACTTTGTTCTACGTCTGTATTCCTTTGCCACATCTACGGCCTTATTGATTGATTCTTTAGCCTTAGGATATTTGAGATGCATTCTTCTAATTGCTTGATCCAGTTCTTTCTGATTCATAATCAATCTGATCGGCTCGCCATTAACAGATGTGCGTCTAAAGAAGTTAAGTAAAGCTTCGTTACCGATGTCATCTAGCTTGCCCATGCGCAACATCATGTATTCCTGTTCTGGCTTAGTGACGAATCTGGAATAATAGATCTGATCCTTAACGCGCTTAATGAAGTTGTCTTCACTGACAACAACTTTGAATCCTGTTGGGATCTTCTCCGGATCGATCTTGCGTTCCTTGAACTGGTTTATCCTAACAATCTCATCGTACTTGGCCTTGTCTGCCATAATATCTTTGTCTACTATATCCTTTATGTTTGTGACTTTAGTAGTGACTACTTTGTTATAGTAAAGTTCCGGGTGAGTCTTGCCGATCATGTCTTCGATTTCTTGAGTACCTAGTCCGAGTTTCTCCGAGAACACATGGAAGATCTCGCGCTCTCTGGTAGTGGCGCCTTTCTGATCCTTTATATAATTGGATAGGAATGTTTCTATTTGATCTTTGGCAAGGCCCTGAGTCTTTGTCACATCTTCAAGCCCCTGCAAATATTTGATTGTATTTAATTCACGTAAGTTTTCTATCTCATTGTCGGTCATCTTGACGATAGGCCTGAACATATCTGGGAGTGAATTGACTACGGACATGGCAGCCAGCTTGGTTCTTAACGAAGACAGCGTTGTAAGATCCATGCTCTTGAATTCCATTCCATTCTTAACTAGCTTGAAGAAACTTAAATTATCTGGGTTGTTATATAATTGTGGTAATGGGGCTTTCTTTTCAAACAAAACCCTAGACAAACTCCAAGTGAAGTCTGCCATCTTCTTAGTCGTTGCTAGATAAGCTGATTTCTCTGCGGCCGTAGCAAGTTTAGAATACCCAGCCTTTAATACTGATGTTGATCCAAGCTTGATTGCCTGCATCCCAGGGGCCCATAGATAGTTAATCGGATCTGTTCCCAATATCAAAGCTTCGTTAAACAACGTGTAACGTATAGGATGTTCCTTTGCATATTTTAATCTAGCAGACGTGCTGAGTAAGATATTGGCTACCAATGGTTCATCAAATGCCTTCGGGATGCGTATCGTGATGCCCTTAGGTATCTCGGTCCAGTCATTAGTATTCTTAGAATTCAACCCAAGTGCATTGAAATCATTTAAGTCCAGAATAGAAGTGATAATCTTTTCTCTGTCTGGCCCTACCTTGACAATATCGTACAAAGATGTCGTTTCGTCTGTTATAAATCTTTCTTCTGACTGCATCCCTGCAATAAACTTCTGTCTTTTGTCCATGTCTTTCATGATCTGGCTAGCGTATGGGTTGCCTGGATAAATAATAAGCTCTGTCCCGGCCGGGATGTTATTAAAATCTTTGATTCCTTTATTGAGTTCTTTGATTTCTTCTATCCTTTCCTGGTTCCATGGATCAAGAAAGTTTTCCAATGGCCCATCTATTGTCGTGGTGACGGTCTTCTTATCGTACTCCGTCCATAATAGATCGGCATTCTCTGGGAGATCGGGGTCATTCATATTTAAACGTATGGCATGCAATAATCTGCTGCCATATATGTATGGATCAATGACCTCGCTAAATGATTCTATCAAGTTAACTGCATCTTGCGAAAGTCCTGCGTTTTTAACACCATTAAGAAACCAGTCTCGCGCTATATCGGTTCCTTCTTCACCAAAGTTGCAGAAACCTTCTAACAATTTAACAGTATCTCCAGCGTGCATTACTATCTGAGGCAATACGTATGTATGTAGGTTCTTATAATAATCAGCTGCTTCGGCCGCGATACCCTTGCCCATCTCATCGGCGAGCCAAGGTGAATCTATTATCTTTTGGTTCTGTTGTTTAAGCCAGTCTATCTCGCTACCTTTAATACCAAGATTCTCCATGTTAGAAAGCTGGTAATTACCCATGGCCGCGCCAAGTTTAACTACACCATCAATTGAATTGATAGCTACGCGCGGGATCTGTATCAATCCTTTACCTACCGTTGAGATTATATCCATTGCAAGTTCTCCTGTGCCGCCGAGTACGCTCTTGCCGGCAGCTAGTCTTACATCCGTGACGTCCATAGCCGTTGCGCTTTCTCCGAAGACTTCTTCTGTTGCGGTTTTCAAAGTCTTCCAGGCAAAAGGATTATAGTTGGCTTTTAATACAGCTTCTTGGACTTGGCTTTCATGTTTAAGTCTAGCCACTTCATCGAAGCCGCTATATTTTGCGATACGTTTATCAGCATCAGTAACCTCGTTCGAAACTTTTATTAGGTCATTATAGATGTTTTGTATATTATCTTGTATGACAGCCTCTTCGAGTAACAGCTTCTGGGTTTTCATGTCGTACTTGTCGAGTTCCTTTAGGTATTTGTCATTGTTCGATTCAACGAACCTCTTGTTGGCATCATATCCTTTGATTGTTTTAATCAGATCGTCCGCTTCTGTGGCTGACATGATGTTTCCTGACGTAACAATCTGTTTGAAGTTAGTTGAGGTTATGCCGGCGACGGCGCCATTAAAGCTAGACTTGATGTCATCGCTTATCTCTTGATATCTTTTGGCCGCGTTGTTCCCGGCTATGGAGTTCCTTGACATTTCTGCCCGAATGTTTTCTACCTGCTTACCTAACTCGATAAGTTTATTGATGTTTGCCTTGTTATCGGCTTGGAAATTAATAAGAGAAGTATATTCGGCAGGGGTTATCTGTGCCGGATCTTTTTGTGCACCCTCTATATAACTCTTCATTCCTGGAACAGCAATAAGTTTCTCTATATCAGAATTGGTTTGTTTATATTTTTTGGTAAGAGCTTGTTCGGTAAGCGCTGTCTTCTGATACGTAGCACTAAGTTCGTTACGAGTTGTGTTAAAAGAATTCAAGTCAGACAAAACTTTCAGGCTCTTGGAGAGTTCAGCTATCGCGGCGCCATGTTTGGATCTAAGAGCGTTGACAGACTCGGTCCCTTTAAAAGAGAACGCTTTTGACAATTTTGTATTTATATATTGTAATATCTCCCCTTCCTGGGTAGTCATTTCTCTTTCTGCCACTTGAGTTTTTCTAATAATGCTATCCTCTGGAATACCTGTGGCCTTTTTCAATGCATCAAGTTTAGCTACTTCATCATTAAATTTCTTTTGAATAGCCGGGATCTTGCCAGTGACTGCAAGTTCCTTGTCTCTTCGCGCCTTGGACAACTCGATCTGCCATTCTTCTAGGTTTATTTCCTTTGTCAGCTTCCTGGTTGTCATATCACGTACAACTTGATCCGGGATAACAATCATCGGCGTGCTATTTGGTATCTGAGACATGACGGTTATGGTCTTGTCGTCCTTCTTAATAGTGGGTTGAATATGGCTTATAGTGCTCATTGACTGCACGGCATCTATCTTTGGCTGTAGGTCCGCTAATGTTAGTTCATATTTTGGGAATACCGTTTCTGTAAAGAATGGGTTGGGGAGTTTCTTATTATCAATGTTCGGATCGGCGATCATCTTATCAGTCACTGCTTTGATCCGGCTCTGCCAGTAAGGCGTTACTTTGGTCTCATCGTAGAACTTATCAAGTTGTTCTGATATATAATCCATGCCTGACTTATTGTCAGCCATTATTGGCTTAACGAGTTCCTGCATCTTAGGCAGCGTAACACCCACAACTTCATTGAAGATGTCTTCATTCCCTGGCTGGTGTATAGCATCTAGATTGTTGCCGTACTTTCTATCAAGATTGGCGACATCAGGATCGTTATCAAAGAAAAGATTCAATCTATGAGCGGTATCGGAAGAAGTCCTTGTATCATCTACCTTTAGTGGCTTGACAAAAGGTTCTTTTTCTGGTGTATAAGGGTTCGTATCCAGATCTACTTTTGGCTTCTCTGACATACGTTGATCAACGACTTCAACTTTCTGTGGCTTGGGCTCAACAATGGTGACGTCCTGCTGCTTTGGTTCTACTACGGTAACAGTTGGCTCGGGTTTATTGTAGTCGTCAATCCTTTTGGCCTGGTCAATGGCTTCTTTCTCAATCTTAACGGCATCTTTAACAGGATCCTTCTTACCACTAAGGTAATCGGGATCTAATGTTTTCTGGTAGGCCTTTAGTTTGAGTTCCTCTTTAGGAGTAACGGTCTGGAGTTTCTTGATCTCAGGAGTCATGGGCCCGGCTTTAGGTAGCTTGTACTGTGCACCTAGGTCTGTAAGAACTTGTTTAGAATCTAAACTCTTATACTTACTAGTCAACTCGTTCTGCACTTTGGCGAGATCGAAGCCTTTGTTTAGTTTGGCTTTGGCCAATTCCAAATCAGCGAAGTAATTATACTTCACTGTCGATCGTACGGGAGGTAGATTCCCTTTTAAATATTTTTGATAAGCATTCGCCTCGCGCCACTCAGGCCCGAGATCGTAATCTATCTGTTCGTTAGGTAGTTCTTTGAATTTAGACTTGACTTCATTCCAAACATCGCCCCAAGAAGTTCCATTCTTCAGTTTATTCTTAGCTGCTAAGACGGTATTCGTGTATTGTTGTTTGTCTATATTCATTTTTAACAGGGCACCCGAGTAGATTGGGTGTCGTAATCATAATTAGCTCATCCCTCAACATAGCAATAGAAATGTAATACACGACAGGCATCGATGATGTTGAGGGAATCGGAAAGAAAGAAGTATTTATAATTTCTGTTCTTTTCCGTGAAGGATATACGCCGAAGCGTCTCGATGGTTTATATATTACACCTTCCAGACATGACGCGTCTCTTCGCCATGTCGAGAGATGGGCAAACTATGCCCAACGCATGAATTTAATGAACCGGTTTAAGTATTCACCTGCTCTAGATGACGACGTAGGTTGTATTTCCCTGTAGAAAATAGTCATCCTGCGTTGTAGATCTAATTTTCTGTAATAAATCTGGCAAAGACGCGCGTTATTCGTCTTCACTGTAGCATTTTGGTAGAGATCTTTGTCCGATGAGATGGGATCTACTACGTAATTGCAAAATTGCAGGTCTTCTTCGTTAATTTCAAGGTCAGGACTGTTAATAATCACCAAATCAGGCTTGTCTGCCTTGATTAATGACTTCAATTCTTTAAAACTACTGCCAAAATAGTGCAGTATCTGCTCTTTGTCTTCGACTACGTTGACATTCCTTGTTGCCAGGAAGGCAATTAAGAAATCTTTTGGTGGATAACACCTTATACGTTGTGACATAGTAATATTCTATCATTAAAATTGTAAATTGTCAATAAAAAACTCCAGACTTATGTAGTCGGGAGCATTTTGTCTAGTTTAAAAGTTTTTCTGTCCATGTATTCCGCCTTCTTACCATCGTTCCATTGTTTCACGGGCCTCATATAGCCTGTAACACGGCTGTAAACTTCGCACTCTTGTCTTTTTAAAACGTTTGGAGACATATTTTTGTTTTACGTGGTCGTAAATTAATATAAATTGTGAGTTTTCTCCACAGTGATACCGGCTTTGTTTACTTCCCTACGAACCCATGTAAGCTTTATGTTCTTTATCTTTATGTTTTTCTTGGCTCTTGCCATTATGTGGCCCAGATCAGGACGTGCTTTACTATAACCTCTGTTAATCCACTTGATTGTGTTTTGGCTGTCAGTATAAACAGTTCCGTGACTGTCAATCAATTCTGTGGCCCTGAGAACGCCAAGAAGTTCACCTTCGTTGTTAGTAAACCCGGGTCTGTAGATTGTTTCTTTATCAATAATATTGCCTTTGTTGTCAGTGACAACATAACCTCCTCCTTTTTTGCTAGGATTAGTTCCTATCATGAAACAATCGGAATAAAGTTCATTCATTGTCGTGTATCTAGTAATGCCTTTTGGGTACTAAGGCCCCATTCCCTGTGAATTAGAGTTTAGTTAGCTTCATGTAGAGAAGCTGGGGCTATGTATCAGTGTTTATGACTAAGTACCCGTGCCCTGTTTCCACGGATGTCGTCATCTTTCTTTATGACCAAATCACAGTCGCCGTTGCGGGGCCTGGGCAGAGCGGCGATTTTATTTGATCACAAAGCAAAGTTATTAAGGAGATGTTTTCTGGTAGCCTTCCCCTAAACGCTACAACACTGAATTGTAAGTGAAGACATCTTCACTCTTATGTACTTAATGATCACCAGAATGGAACGCCAAGGAGGTTAACGTTGGTACCATGTACCATTAACCATTCCGGTAATTATTAAAAACACAACAAAAACCAGGCCTGTTGGGCCCGTTGGTTAGATCAATTGTGGGGCAATTTAATCATGGAGACGTGCGTTATTATTACCCTACCAGTATAGCACATCCACACGATATGTCAAGGCCTTTAGTTTGGCTAATCTTCGTGATATTAAAACCTATCAATTTGTTATTAATTAATACTTGGGACAAGACTGTGTATAGAGTTCCCGGGCCATGGTGTAATAGTCTCTAATTCTATGAACTAGTCCAGAGATAGTAACTATAATATAACGCTTTGTGGACTGGACCGGGCCTTTACCATCTATTACATAAGTAGAGAAGTTTATGAGTAACTTATGATCAAGTTCATGAAAGGGAGTGTTAACCGAGTGTCAACCAAGGAACGGGATCCTCTGGGAAATAAAAATAATTTAACTGGTGGGGCTTACTATACACACACACATACATATATAGAGACATGGGGGAATCAGATATTAATACACATATATACTTACGGCCATTGACCTACCTGCCATGCCGTAGTCTGACCCACGGTATTGGCTGCGCTTATCAATTACTTATGAACTTAATTAATTAACTTACATCTATGTACACACAAGATGCAATCAACTTCGCCTGTAGTTCAAGCAACAGGCACAATGTTAAACTTACAGCCCTTGGCCGTAAGATACTTAACACTGAAGTAGGCCAGCTAGAATTTCTAGATGACCAGGCTTCAGGCCAACATCAAGCTTAACTGCGTGCTTAAGACTTGGCTTAGGTTAGTGAATACATCTTCACTAACTTAGCTAATTCTTAAATATAATCTTATGGCAAAAAAGAAAATTGTTTACTTCACAATCATTTGCCCAAAGTGTCAAGCTCTTGGTTATGTTAAACAGAATGAAGACAAGATACTTTGGTTTGATTGTCCAGTCTGTCAGTTCTCGCAGTCTTGGCACTATGTGTCAAGCTTAAAGAGAGCTGAAGTATAATTAATGGCGGTACCTCACGGTATCGCCTTTTTTATTATTACGTAATTGATAAGCTTCGCCATCCACTCGTGGTGTCTGACCCACGTTCTCGGAAGCAAATAACTGATATGTATGAACTTATTTATAAAGGTCGACTCGATAAACAAGTTCGCTTAATTCATAATGCTTGTCTTATGAAGCTATTCTTCGAAATCAGCACGCCTAGCTGGGCTAGAGAACAAGGCGTGACTGACAAAGGCTTTGCTGTCCTCCAAACAGCAACGACATTCCCTACCTTAGGTGAACAAGAGAAGTTCATTAGGACTGAATGTCATCAAGATGAATCGGCGGGTGTGCTTAATGCCCTACACTACGCCAAAGATAAAGGCTTAATTTAATATTTAACGCTAGCATTAGATGTTAGATGAATCTATCATTTCATTGCTACACAAAAAGTATGTCAAAAGCAACAATCGCTTACGCGAACGGCTTCTCAGAAGCTGAAAGACCAAGAAATTTCTGGCCATCAATTGGCGCCGCTTGGAAAGCCAAAGGTGGTGGTTACTCTGTCAACATTGGCAGACAGTCTAAGGACAAGGACGGCAAAATGGTTGACCGTTTCGACGCCGTGACTTTGAAACCAGGTGACAGGTTATACCTACAACCTAACAATCGTAAGGTCGCAGGTGATAAACAACCAGACTTCTTCGTTGCCTTAGTTCAAGATGACGAGGTTACACAGTAGTAGGTTAAGAAAGATTGGGAGTGGCTTCGGCTACTCCCTTTCTTTTTGTTATCCCAGGCGGGAGTAGTCAGACCCACGTTAGTTGACTTTAATCATAGAATAGTGTACACTTTTAGTACCTATTGTGTACACTATTATTTTTATTTAGTTTAATATTAGCAATATCATTATGAGAAAAATAAATATAAAACTTCTTAGGAGCAGTTTGTCAAAGGAACTAACTGCCTTACCATTGGCTATTACTAAGAACGGAAAGGTTATAGGCTATATTGTGCCAACATTAGCCAAGTCAGAGCAGATTAAGCTTGCCCCGGCATTCTGTCCTATTCATAATCGTATGAAACTGGGAGAGAAATACGCCTGTGGTTGTGATATAGCAGTGGTCTAACCCACGTTCTTGGTAGCATTTATATATTTTATATGTTATATAAATTAATATAAAATGCCTATGAAATTACAAGCATTGTTATCAGATGGCCGTGACAAATTAGATGCTTTGTTCTCACCTTATAGGGCAAGCAGTGCCCGTCAGGAACGTCTTAATCTCTATCGTCGAGGGGCTTTAGGACGTAAGTTTGCTTTAATATTAGTCATAATTGCTGCATGCTATTTCATTTACACTTTAATTCACTAATGCTTTCTATTTTATCTCTGCTTCTACCTCACAAGGAGAGAATAATTATTACCTCATTCTTTAGTAAAGGAGAGAACATTCTATCTCTCTTCTCTGAGTGTTTGATCAGTGTAAATAGACGGCCCGATTCTTAGTATGTCTAATCAAGTATCTTTAGATCAGTCTATAGAAGATGCGAAGGCAAAGGCCCAAACTCCTATAGAGACAGAGGCCCGAGTCAAGTTAGGCCCAAGAGACTTCCACTACCAAAGGAAGATCACTCTTAGTAACTACAACCCCAATAAGAAGTTCGAGACAGAGGACTTTGGTGTTACTCATGATAGCTTTGAGGAGGCCCGAGCTGTCGTTGAACCAGCGGTTAACAAGCGCATCAAGGAGCTTCATGGGATAGAAGAAGTGCAAACGAAAGAGTAATGTGAAGACGTCTTCACTAATTGCTCATTTTCTAGAAGTAACATGTGCAATCATGAACTCGATTCAATAATAAGATTGGTGCTAATATTAGCCCAGTCTTTTTATTATTGATTAAAGGTCAACGAGGTATAACATAGTTGCCATTATATGTCAATAGTATATTACATTACTGTAGTATATTACAATTAATTAATACTTATATGTCAAGAGAATTCGATTACTACGAAGCTCCATCCCAAGAAGTCTTTGATGACATCAAGGCTTCGGCGATTAAGCTTTGGAAATCGTATGATAATACATACGGTTATGTAGATGAAAAGCTAGGCAGAATAGAGGACATTCAAAACATAGACGACAATGCTTGGTACATGGTTGCCATGTTTGATCCTGTTAATCAAACCAAGCTACTCGATCTTGTTAAGCCGGAGACGGCAGACATGATTGAAAAAGCATTAAGGTCTTAATTCTATGGCAATACATAAACGGCCCAATGTGAGGCCAGCTAAGTATGTTCCACCAGCTGAGAAACTTGCTAATGGACTTTTGAATCATGAACCAGATTATAAATTAGGTTCAGGTAGATTCAGAGGCGTCAGGCAAGTTGTAGATGTTTGTGATCATTGCAAGAAGTTCGCTACTATTAGAAAACAATTTTTGTTTTTACGCAAGTATGGCTGGACAGTTAATCATCCTTGTTGTTACAAAAAGCTACATGGCAATGATAGCCCGAAGGAACATAAAGTTATTATAGGATTAAACAATAGAACATATGCCAGTACCTAAAGGTTACAAGCATAGATATAAATATTTAACTAAGTGTCCTGATTGTGGCACGGCACGGGTTGGACATCAAGATGTAGATATGGAAGGAGAAGTCTTCACATATGCCATCTGTACAAAGTGCCAAACTCAAAAGGACCTTGATCCACAGCCATGAAATTATTACCATTTCTTATTATTGTTCTATGCTTTACTATTGTGTTCTGCTATGTCGAGCGTCGTATGGACTTGGTTGAAAGCCGAGTATCATATGAATGCAGCGAGCAGATAGCTGAAGTATATACATCAATAGGCACACAGGCCGATTTAATTACTGTCCTGGCCAGACAGATAAAGAAATAAATATGACAGTAGGCGAACTTAAAAAAGCTTTAGAAGGCATCGATGAAGATCGTATAGTCATTCTTCAGAAAGATTCTGAGGGTAATGGCTTCAGTCCTTTGGATAGCTTAGATGATAATGCTACCTATGAAACTGATCCAGACTCAGGTTGGAGCGGAGGCGAAGTTGCCTTAGAGAAACTAACTCCTGAGTTAGAAGCTCAAGGCTGGTCAGAAAATGATATAGGCGAAGGCCCTAAGGCTTTGGTATTAGTACCAACTAATTAATCAGTGAATACAAATTCACATTAATGATATCAATATGATAGAACATTGCGTGATCAGTATCATAAAACATTATAGCAAAAACAAAAAGGTTATTAGCAAAAAGCGTGTGCGCGTTAAATCCTATTATAATTGGGATGATCCATGTAATTGTTCGGATGGATTATCATTGATAGATATTGACGTAGAGGGCATGTACTTTCAAGATTTGCCAATCTTAGGTACTATTATTAAAGGCAAGGTCGATAAACCTCACATAACAATATTCTGTCAGGAGAAAAGCACTAAGCACACAGAGTTCTCATTGGAGATAATATTCCCAAAGAAGTACAAGGAGGTCTTTGCTTGCTCAACAACCAAGGACTTAATCCGAGTCTGTTTATTATTAAAATAACTTTATGGATGAAGAAATCAAAAAGATTCCTAAGCCAGAGTCGAAAGACTTTGAACTTAGGTCGATTGACAATGTCAATCATAAACCCCATCCGTATTGTATAACTTCCAAGCATTTGCTTCCAGATACTATGTATCTTAATGCAGATACTATCAAGGAGGCAGAGAAGCAAGGTGCGCATTGCGGTATGTATACTCGTGGCAAAGAGTATCGCAATAGTTATGCCGATGGATTTCAAGGATGTACTATACCTTATGATCAGCATACATCAGACAAGGTGTTACTAATCAAGGCTTTGGTCGATAAGCCTATTGATAAATTAGATGGCCTACAGGACTATCTTAAAAGTATTGTCGATGTTCTAAAAGAACTGAAGATAGATGGTGTCGCGTTCATAGAACCAGACAAACCAACAACTAAATGCAAGAAGAAAAAGATATAAAGTTTTCAGATGGTCAGCTTGTAGCGTTAGGATCGGTGTTAAAGTTTGATCATAATGTTACAACTAATTTTATAAGAAATATAATAAAGCGTTGGCCCCAAGGTAGAAAGGTATTGTTTGATTTGTTTACAAACCCAGATATATGGGACCAAGCTGTCTTTTCTTATAAGACATTAGGTGTTAATCAAGTCCATAAGTATGAAGTCAGATTAGTACTACGACTCAGAGGCATACATAATGTAGGATCGTTTACTACTATTGAATCTTCTTGGCCAAGAATGGATCCTAAAAAAGAATTGCCACCCGGAATCAAGAATTGGTCACACACTAAAGTGTCTAAAAAATATTTTAATCAAGCGATAAGTAAAGAACCAGCGTGGTTTACATACATAAGAAATTGGTATGTCTAATTAATAACATATGATTAAGAAATTTCCTAAGCTTTATGAACAATCAAGTACAGGTAAGATCAAACATTGGGAGATCTCCGTGGCTGGTTGTTTAAATGAAGCTGTAATCACAGTTAAGTATGGAGCTGGTGATAGCAAAGTCAGAGAATCATCGAGTACTATTACCGAGGGTAAGAATCTAGGACGTTCTAATTCAACATCGCCATGGGAACAAGCTTGCCTAGAAGCTGAAGCTACATGGAAGCATAAGCTAGATAAAGGTTATGTCAAAGACATAGCTAAGATTCAGGACGAAGTCTTGCTTCCAATGCTAGCTCATAAGTTCCAGGAACGTAAGCATGATATAGTATATCCAGCTTATGTTCAGCCTAAGCTTGATGGCGTAAGATGTATAGCTAAAAAGATAGACGATAAAACAATCAAGTATTATTCCAGGATGGGCAAAGAGTTTACAACTCTTGAACATCTGACACCAGACTTACTTCGAGTAATGAATGTAGGCATGATCATGGACGGTGAGATTTATTCTCATGACTATACATTCCAAGAAGCAATCTCGTTCATTAAAAAGCTTAGACCTCAAAGTAAAGACTTAGAATATCATATCTTTGATATGATAAACAAAGATGATTTCTATTCTAGAATCAGAGAAGTTACTAAGATGTATCAACAGATTGATAACAATTCTAAGCTGAAGTTTGTTGAAACATATCTTGTTGACAACGAAGCTCAAGTCATGGATAAGCATAGCGAATATATTTCAGATGGATACGAAGGTATCATGGTTAGAAATAAAGCTGGCTTATATGCTTTAAAGAAACGCTCTGCTGATCTTCAGAAGTATAAAGAGTTTCAAGATGA
>Ga0265297_10000747_pt1 | contig 90157 bp, 108 predicted proteins | sample Munlanlwell13791_FD_192502 | JGI IMG/M metagenome (GOLD analysis project Ga0265297, IMG submission 192502) | Leachate microbial communities from a municipal landfill in Southern Ontario, Canada - Leachate well 137-91 | ecosystem: Engineered > Solid waste > Landfill > Unclassified | place... | reverse complement strand
GATGTTGTTGATCTGCTCGCCCCGCCACGTGGAGAAATAGACTTTACTCACTACCGAATCCTTATTTTCTGACCACAATGGTCCAATCGGCCTCATTGAACTTGAGTGAGTTCATTAGCTCACACCCAAGTTCTTTGACCAAATCAGCCGATTTTTGAATCGGAGAAAAATCACCGATCTCAAACAAAAATATACTTACCTCGCCGCTTTGTGCTTCCGTTTTTAGAATGGAGCTCATGCGGTCGTAAAATTCACCTTTGAGGTGACGCAAATCATAACGTTTCACTGCATGCTCCTTTTAGCGGTCTACTTCACCGAAGACGATATTGGTCGTCCCGATGATGGATACAACGTCGGGGATATAATGCCCCGGCAATAGGTCAGTCAAAATTCCGGTGTGCCAGAAAGAAGGCGCACGAAGCTTTAGACGGTACGGATAAGCGCCCCCCTGAGAGTTGATGTAAAATCCTAACTCTCCTTTAGGGGATTCGGTCGCGGCATACACTTCCCCTACCGGCGGGCGCATCCCCTGTGTCACAAGGACAAAGTGTTGCATCAACGAGTAGTTTTGGGTCATAATGTCGATTTTCGGTGCCGATATGTATTGCGGTGCATGGGCCATCAATTCCGGCCCGGTTCCCTCGTACATATCGAGTACTTGATACAAAATTTTTGCCGATTCGCGCATCTCTGCCATGTAAAGTTTATAACGGGCATAGTTATCCCCTTTATCGGAGACCGGAACGTTGAATTCCACTTCGTCGTACAGCTCATACGGCTCTTCTTTACGGATATCCCACTCCACACCGGACGCACGAAGCATGATCCCAGAACATCCCCAGCTAAGTGCCATCTCTTTAGAGATAACACCGACGTTTTCCATACGCATTTTCCAGATTCGGTTGGTATCGAGAAGATCTTCGTAATCTTTAATGTTCTCCGGCAATTTATCCAGGAATTTTTTAAGATCAGCGATAAAATTGTCCGGCAGATCGAGCGGTACTCCGCCGATACGAACCGCAGCATGCGTCAAACGGGCACCGCAGTAGTCTTCGATCAAATCCATCAAATATTCGCGTTCGCGGAATGCGAACAAGAATACGGTCATCGCTCCGATATCCAGTGCCGTCGTCGCCAACCAGAAAAGGTGTGACATAAGACGATTCGTCTCTAGGAGCATCATACGGATCACTTTCGCACGGCGCGGTACTTCAAGGCCGATAAGACGCTCTACCGCAAGGGCGAATCCGTAGTTATTTGAACTCGATGCGATGTAGTCCATACGGTCGGTCGTCGGCATAAATTCGTTGTAGATCATGTTCTCCGCCATCTTCTCCATACCGCGGTGAAGATATCCGATATCCGGGTGAGCTTTCGTGATCTGCTCTTGCTGCAAATGAAGCATCAAACGCAACTGCCCGTGTGCTGATGGGTGCTGCGGTCCGAAGTTCAGGATCAGTTCATTATCATCACGGTCAAATGTTATATTTTCAAAAAACGGTCTAAGTCTGTTGGATTGTTGCATGGTTGCCCTTATCGATCGCGATCAGAGATCACGACGCTTTTTTCTGCGTCAAATTTTTCAATCATGAAGACACCTTCTGTCTCTTGATAGACAAGTGGGGTATCCGGTTCGCCGTTGCTGATATCGGCACCGAACGGTACTTCATGCCCCAAACGGGCAAATCGCTCGGTGTCATACCGATCTACACGTGCGCTGTCTCGGATTTCAGGTCCGATGATATCACGCGCTTCCTTCCCGAAGATTTTATCGACTTCATACCATTGGGCAAATTCATCCCCTTGGAGAGGATAGGTCTTACGTAACGGGAACCCTTCCCAGTCATCCGGCATCAAAATACGTCTCATGTACGGATGGTTATTGATCACGATTCCGAACATATCGTACATCTCACGCTCGCTCCAATCAGCAGAACGGAAGAGTTTTTCGACACTTTGGATCGACTCTTTTTCGTTTATTTTGCATTTGATGCGGAGTCGTTTGCGCTTGCTCATGCTGAGCATTTGATAAAAAACTTCAAATTTCTCTTCGCTTGCCAACCAATCGATCGCAGACATTTCAGAGAGCTGAGTGTAGTCACGCTCATTTTTCAACAATTCGATGACACCGAAGTTGTCTTCCGCCTTGATCATTACGACCATCTGGTCTACTTGGATATAGGCATCCAAGACGTCAAACTTGGCTTTAACCGCCTCTAAATCTGCAGCGAAAACGGCATCTTCACTGACGTCATGCTTCGCCACTTGCGGGGCGACCCAGTAACGATCGGTATAGTACGGTTTTTTCTGTACGTCGTCTTTAGGTGTATAAGCTCTCATTACAACAACCTTTTTGGTTTTTGGGCACGTGATGCGCTCTCTTTACGAATTTTTTGCTGAAGCAGCAGCACTCCGTACTGAAGTGTTTCCGGTCTCGGTGCACATCCCGGCAGATATAAATCGACAGGGATAACACGGTCTACCCCCTGGACGGTCGCATAAGTATTGAACATACCTCCGGTATTGGCGCATGACCCCATGGAAATAACCCATTTCGGTTCCGTCATCTGATCGTACAAACGGCGAATAAACTCGGCGTGTTTTTTAGTCAATGTCCCTGCAACAACCATCAATTCCGCTTGACGCGGAGATGCACGGAAAATCGTACCGAAGCGGTCGAAGTCATACCGCGACGCACCTGATGCCATCATTTCGATACCGCAGCATGCCAGCCCGTAGGTAAGTGCCCACAGCGAATTGGATCGACCCCAATTGACTACTTTGTCGATCGTCGTTAATGCGACGGGAAGTCCGCCGTCTTTGAGATAATTTACTTGATGTTGTGCCATTCGAGAGCCCCTTTCTTCCACGCATAAACAAAACCGATAGCAAGCAGCAAGATGAACATCATCATCTCGACAAAGCCGAACCAGCCTAGCAGTTTAAAGTCGATTGCCCATGGAAACATAAAGACAATCTCCACATCAAACAGCAAAAACAATAACGCAAACAGATAAAACTGTGTCGAGATACGGTTAGGCTGTTTCGTAACCTCAGGTCCGCATTCGTAGACCGTGAGTTTCAGCTTTTCAGTATCTTTGGCCGCCAATGCGCGGCTGGCTAAACGGGCGATTACCGTCGTCGCGTAAAACGCTCCGAAAGTAAGCACAAATAGTACAAATACCCCAAAATAAGGATTTGCTACGTTGTAATGCTCCATAGTTCCGACCTTTTCGTGGTTGATGGTATATACCTAGATAAGGAGACCCCTTGCCTTGATATACGATTTTACGTAAAAACAGTTATTGCACTATAACAAAAAGAGAGTTAAACAAACCCAATTGTTAACCATCTTTTGCTAAGCGTGTCACAATAGGAAACAGTGGTATATTGGGATTTGCGTGTAAATGTTATATTTTGTAACATATTTACAAACTATTAGTAAAAGAGTGTAACCAAACAGGACATCATGAAACAACAGACACCGGCGATGCACAAAACACCTGTACAACTTGCCCGCAGAATATTTTAACGATTCGAGCGTTCTTTTATACTTTTTCTTTCAGCATGTTGTCCAGTGTGGCGAATACGCCGTCACTCGCATGTTCCATCTTCTCAAAAACACGGACCAATCGCTCAGAACCGATCCCTTCTGTTTTAATAAGGTCAAAAATTTCATGGGTGGAGTTATGGACAATCGAATGGGGAGTTTCAAGCGACGTATAGCTGGGAGTTTTTTTGAAAAATGAATTTCCCTCCCCTTCATAATACCATTTTCCGAGACGGCAGTTATGATGATCGACAAAAGCAAACTGTTCTTTCCGTGTTATGGCAGAAAGATAGGTATTCACTTTCCAAATAACATGGTCAAGTTTCGCCAAACTCATAAAAATCCGTTCGGCAGTATGCGCGGTACTCCCGAATGTCTCTCGCATCATTTGGGCATTTTGATCCATATTATCATTAAACAATCCGATCGATTCATTGGACTCGGCAATCTGTTCTTGAACCTGCTCAAATTTATCGCCGATACTCGATACGTCTTGTGTCATCGACTGCAAGGAAATATTGATCTCGCTGATTGCTTTATCGGTGCGATCGGCCAGTTTTCGTACTTCGTCGGCAACGACGGCAAACCCGCGTCCGTGTTCCCCCGCCCGAGCCGCTTCGATTGCAGCGTTAAGTGCCAAAAGATTCGTTTGATCCGAAATATCTTTGATCAATCCTAAAATGCTCGCAACATCCTGCGCCCGCTGTGAAAGAGCCTGTACGGTTTCCATAGAATCGAGTGCCAGATGGTTCAGCCCTTCTAATGTCTCCGAGATACCGGACGCTTTGTGTCCGAGTTGGACAATATTTTCCAACAGAGCTGTCGATTGGGCAATATTCTCTTTCGAAGAAGAGACGGATGAGGCCATATTGCCTTGAATGTCAATTAGATTTTTTTTGAGCTGTTCATTCTGATAGGTCATCATCACGGAAGCATTTTCACACTTATGTTGATTGTCCCGATTCTGGATGACGGCTTCTTGTTCTTGAACACGCTCACTTAATTGGCGATTTTTTTCAACTAATGCTTCATACTCTTGTTTTAGAGCTGAGAGTTCATTTTTCAATTCCTTATCTTCACCAAACCATCCCATACTCTATCTCCGTCTTTCGTTTCTTATGCCGATTATACTCCCGACATTGTCAAAAAGCAACGTGTTGAAATAAGATTATGCAATTTTGTGATATATTTTTGATAATTAATTATTTAAAAACCCCATCGATTTTTCCCCTTCAAAACTTCCCTGACGCTCTTTTTGGATTTCTGCCACGAAATCGCTCAGTCGAAAGGTTCCATCTTCGCGGGCGGCAACATGGTACGCCGTATTTTTAACGATTAGATTGATCTGCCCTCCCGTCAGAGGATACGAGGTGAGTTTATCCAGATCAAATCCCTCTTCGTAAGGGGCATTTTCAGGGAGCATCATTTTCCATAACGCCGCACGCTGAGGCTGATTGGGTTTTTTAAACTCGATTTTATAGTTGAACCGACGCGAAAATGCCTGATCGATATTTTCGAGGAGATTTGTCGTCGCGATCAATATCCCCTGAAATTTTTCAATCTGCTCCAAAAAAATATTTTGCATCTGATTGTGCATTTGATCCGCCGAAGAACCGATACCGGACGATCTCGCGGAAAGGAACTGATCGGCTTCATTGAGCAACAAGATCGGCTCCGTTTTTGTTTGACGTGTCAGATCAGTATAGGTGTCAAAAATCTTCCGGACGTTTTTCTCACTCTCTCCCACATACATGGAGAGGATCTTCGAGCAGTCGAAGCTCAGCACCTGGCGCTTCAACGACCGGGAGAGCGAATGGGCGGTAAGGGTTTTCCCGGTTCCCGGAGGGCCGTAAAATATGATCCGTGCGTCCAGCCCCGCTTTTTTATCTTTGATCCCCCACGCATGCAGGCGGGTAATCACTTCACGGTCCAATTGGCGCATCAGATTTTGCAATGTCTGTTCCGTCGCCGGATTCAAAACGACGTTTTCAAGCGATGTTACCGGTTCGATCAGCTCAAATATCTCCTGCTCTTTGATCAGCATATCGAGTTTGAGTTTGCGTACTTTTTTCTTTTTCTGAGGGTGCATAATCGACTGAAGCACCTCATCGACGATGTAAAATGCTCTGGAGATGCCGCCGAAAGGGTTAAGCATCTCTTCATAATCGATCACCTCTTCGTTGATCAGGCGGGCGCCGTCTTCGAGAAGAGCCCGGTTTTTGATCCGTTCATAATCATCGAAACTGATCAGATCGATGAGGGTGTTCATCTCTCGCAGATTTCCCTCGGTCGCACTGTACTCCTCTTTGAGGAGCGCGAGAAAAATAACCTGCTCTTTGGGATCGAGCTTTTTTTGTTTGAAAAAACGGTCCAGAACCACATCATGATCCGTTTGGGCGATCCGCTCATCGATCCGTTTCTCCAGCAGATCGAGCTTGCTTTGAATACGGTTGATCCCCAGTGAGTGTTCATTGCCGCTGTGACGGATAACGCTCATTTTCTGATAAAGCTCGATACGAAAAAATTGATCCTGCAGGTATTCCAGATGGTCGGCATAAGGCTTGATATCGGGGAGCGTCATCTCAAGCGATCCCTCTTCAAGCAATTTCATAAAAATGGATGTGAGGGCAACCGGGGTATTGTAGAGCTCCAGATGGGAGAGTTCGCTGATTTTGATCGGAGTAAAGGAGTGATGGGTGATCCACCCCAGTTCAAGGAGCGTTTTGACCTCTCCGAAATGACCAAGATAGCCGTAATCATCGGCACCATAAAGTTCTTGTAGCAATTCGGCAACGATAACGTCTTCTTGCGATTGTAAAAATTTACGGGTCAATAACTGTAAAATCTTCGCCTCTTCGACCGTACACTTGAGCTGTGAAAAGATATGCGTCCGTTCAATCGATGCAGATTCTAAAAAATCAATCAAATATTTCAATGGTTTCCTTACTTATTTGTTTAAAACGCCAAAGGAATACAATCCCTTTCGCTACGCTAACCGCTATGGCACTGAAGCTTGCCCTTTCAGAACAGAAATCATCCCTTTTTAAGCAGGCGTTTTAATACTTTTCCCGTAGCGGTTTTCGGCAATGATTCTACCACGGTTATGGTTTTAGGGATTTTAAAATTTGCCAGATGCTCTTTCAGTTGAGCTTTTATCAAGGCCGGTTCCGTCTCTTCATACCCCTCTTCGAGCTCGACGAATGCAATCGGAACTTCGCCGCTATGAGGATCGAATTGCCCAATCACCGCTGCAAGTTTTACCGAGGGGAGGAGCATCAAAGACTCTTCGATCTGGCGGGGATAGATATTAAGCCCTTTGGAAATAATAAGGTCTTTCATCCTGTCGACAATGTAAATATACCCCTCTTCGTCGATTTTGGCAATATCTCCGGTACGGAGCCATCCGTTTTGAATAGCCTCATCGGTTGCTTGAGGGTTATTTAAATACCCCATCATCACACAATCGCCTTTAACGATCAATTCGCCGGTTTCACCGAAAGGAACCTCTATCATCTCGTCATTGACTACTTTGACTTCGTATCCCGCCAAAGGCAATCCGACAGAGAGATTTTTTTGCTTTTCAATCAGGTTGACGGCAACGGCAGGAGAACATTCGCTCAGACCATACCCCTCAAGCATCACAGAGTGTTTGAAAATACTCTTAAACCGTGCCAGCGTATTTTCGCTAAGCGCCGACCCTCCGGAGATAAAGCAGCGGATGGAGTGGAACCACCGAAAATACCATGGCAGTTTCGCACGGACCAGGGCATTATAGATATCGGGCACCCCCATAAATACGGTAACCCGTTTTAAAAGCGTCTGTTTGATAATATTGCTAAAAGGGAACAGCGATTTGACTACTACGATCGATGAAGCGATAAAAAACGGCAAAAGGACCATAACGGTAAACGTAAAAGAGTGAAACATCGGAAGATAAACGATAAAACGGTCTTTTGCACTGAGGTCAAACCGCTCGCGTGCCGCGATAAGATTTGAAAAAAGATTTCGGTTACTGATCATCGCCCCTTTGGGATGGCCGGTCGTACCTGATGTATAAAAAATGACGGCAAGATCATCGAGCTCGCAAGGGTACACATCCAACCTCTCTTGCGGATAGGCTGAGAGCAGTTCTGCGAAAAGGAGATGACGTTCGTCCGCTACAGGAGAACGATCGGTCCATATGATCCGCTCGACCGAATCCACGGCATTAACCAGATCACGGACTTCATTAGAGAGTTTCTCTCCGCTTAGGATGACTTTAGCGCCGCAATCTTGGAGGATATAGCAATATTCTTCATATTTGAGAAGGGTATTAATCGGAACGATGACCGCCCCGAGCTGGCTTGCGGCATAAACGGCGATAATAAATTCTGCCCCGTTGGGACAGATAAGGGCGATTTTATCCCCTTTCTCTACCCCTACAAGTTCCAATGCCCGGGAGAAAGCATTTACCTGACCTAATATCTCACGATAGGTAAAAGCTCCGCTTTCCAGCAAAACCGCTTTTTTATCCGGATATTGACAAGCGGCGCCGTGAAGCATCGCATAGAGGTTAGGATAAGGGTAGGTCAAAATCGGTACTCAACCCCGGCGGTCACCAAATACGCACGCGCATTCGAAAATTTGCCGTTGATCGCGGTATTATGTACTTCACGGTCTTGCTTTATATCAACCAAACCGGCCAAACCGATATTCCATGCATTATTGATTTTATACCGTCCCCCCAACGAGACAATTAGCGCATCGGCGTCCGGAAGCTCGTATCCCAATGTCGCTTCGGGAACCGGTGACTCATCATACGCTACACCCGCCATCGCCGTCCACTGGTCATACTTTTGAGTCAATCCGAGACGATAGGTATCGGTATCTTTCCAGTTTTTTGGTTTTGGATCGTCAAATGCGCTGCGAAGTGCGGCTTGAACTGCCGGGACGGCAAATGTGATAGGAGTTGCATAATTAAAATCCAAATTTTGATACGCTGACCAATAGGTCCGTTCATAGACCGCTTCAACTGTCGTACCCGTACCAAACGTATACGAAGCTGCCAGATTCAACGTAGCAGGCACAGGAACCACAACATTCGTACCGCCATTATATACCAGTATATTTGTGTAATATAATTTTGCATTCCCCTCTAGCGATAAGTCTACTTTCGAACGATAGGTAGCCGCCAAATTCCATTCCGAGGTAGGTTTGACCATCAACGCGATATTGTAGCCGTAGTCAATGGAACTTCCTTCTAAATCACGGGAAACAGTCGTATTGCTTTTTACAATTCCCTCACTGGAAATCACGCGAAATCCGGCACCGACACTTACACTTTGGGTGAGCGGCACGGCCACTGAGGGATTAAATTCTACCGTCTTAAGGGTGAACTCCTCCGCACTCCCTTGTGCCGGCTGCGTACTCCATCGCTTTGACAATCCTGCCGGAGAAACGATACTGAATCCTGCTCGGATACCGATCTCACCCAGTTTTTGAGAAGCATAATGGAGTGTCGGAACCAAAAACGATTCACTGTTGGAATTGATATCATACGGGCCGGTTGTCACTCCGGAAGAAGTGTAGGTCCCTTGATAATTGATTTTTGAGAGACCGATATAGGTCGCATCGACTTCCAGCATCCCCGCATCGTCGTTACACACCATCGCCGCAGGATTATAGTACGCAGCATCGGCCCCGTGAGAAGCAGCGACATACGCGGCACTGAGTGCCGTGGCGTTGATCGAACTCTCAGGGATCGCATACCCTCCGGCCATCAGTGCAGCCGATGCAACCGCCGAAATTACAATAATTCTCATACTCTACTCCTGCATTGAATATAACAACTCTATCTCTTGCGCCCAAATGGTCTCATCGATCGTCTCCAAGACAAGGGGAATATCATCCATTCGGGGGTCGTTCATGATAAGACGAAACGCATCGAGCCCGATTTTTCCTTTTCCGATCGAGTCGTGCCGGTCGACATGACTTCCCAAATCGGGTTTGGAATCATTGATGTGCATCCCCATCAAATATTCGAATCCCACTATTTTACCAAAATTCAACCATGTTTGTTCATAAGCCTCTTTTGTCCGGATATCGTATCCGGCGGTGAACATATGGCACGTATCGATACAGACACCAACTCGCGATTTATCCTCGATCCGTTCAATGATCGCTGAGAGATGTTCAAACTGCCATCCCAGGTTGCTCCCCTGCCCGGCGGTATTCTCGATGACGAGTTTTACCCCTTCGGTCACATTGATCGCATGATTCATGCTCATCGCGATCCGGTCAATACACTCCTCTTCGGAGATCTGCTTGAGATGGCTCCCCGGATGAAAGTTCAACCGATCCAATCCAAGCTGTCCGCATCGCTCCAATTCATCGATAAAAGCATCCAGCGATTTTTGACGCTTCTCCTCTTCGGGATGACCCAGATTGATCAGGTACGAATCGTGCGGCAACACGTGCTTGGGGAGGATTCCGCTTTTGGCAAGATTCTCTTTAAAAAGTCCTATCGTCTCATCATCCAGAGGCTTTGCCGCCCACTGTTTTTGGTTTTTCGTAAAAAGGGCAAACGCTTTGGCACCGATCGCCATCGCGTTGAGAGGGGCGTTAAAGACTCCGCCGCTCGCAGAGACGTGGGCACCGACATATTTAGACATAATTAGTTTCCTTGTGTATTTTTTATAAGTTTTTTGATTTCTCTATCAAAATCGGATTCGATCTTTTGAATTTTGTTAAACTCTTCGTAGATAGCAAACGCTTTTTCTTCCGCCTGATTTTTACTCACCGTCCCATTACCTTCGAGAATGTTGTACTCATTAAACGCTAAAAATTTATCCACCGATTCTTTGATCTGCACCATAGTCAAAGTTGTACGGTTTTCAATCAGCCGCTCTATATAATCAAAATAACCTGATATCGCTCTCTCCAGCTTTTTGATCTCATCCTCACTCAAATAATTTTTAGCAATCACCGTATCCGATTTCAGAATTCGCCCGTTAGGTGAATTTTTCCATGTCTGCAACCCCATAAACGGTTTTGAAACATCTACTTTTTCATAGATAATTTCTGCCGCTGTTTGAGCGCTGATCGCATAGTGAAATTTATTTTGAACCGTAGCATAAAAGTTCTTAGTCGTTTCCGAATTTTTATCGTAATCGATACTGCACTCGGCAAAAATATCGGTAATTTGTTGATAAATCCTCCGCTCACTCGCGCGGATAGAACGAACCCGTTCAAGTAATTCGTCAAAATAATCTTTGCCGAAATAACGACCGTTTTTGAGCCGATCATCATCCATCGCAAAACCTTTGATGATGTACTCTCGAAGAACTTTGGTCGCCCAGATTCGAAACTGGGTCGCTTGACTCGAATTGACGCGATACCCTACCGATAAAATCGCATCGAGGTTATAGTATTTTGTCTCATATACTTTGCCGTCTTGAGCAGTATGTTCCAAAATGGAACTAACTGAGTTTTCGTCTAATTCTCCGCTGTCAAAAATATTTTTTAGATGTTTTGTTATAGCCGGTCTTTGCACTCCGAAAAGCTCCGCCATCCTCTTTTGCGGCAACCATACACTTTCGTTATGGAGAAATATTTCGACCTTGACATCACTGTTGGGTGTTGTGTAGAGTAAGAATTCGGTGAGGGAGTCTTTAATTGTTAGATTGTTCATTTTCCGTCACTTCTAACTGTTCTATTTTCTTTTTACGTTCTATATACCAAAAAGCTTGTCATCAGGGTAGCTCCCGATGATTTCACCTGTTTTAATAATGTGCTCAACATCTTCTTCATTCATATCACGTTGAAACATTCTCTCAATCGCATGAACTCTGTAAACAAAATTCAATTCCCTACCTCTTTTTTTTCAACAACTCCCATTATTATATCACAGTCGTCGAATTCTCCCCGCCTATTTAACTGCACTGGATTCCGTGTCGTAGCACGGAATGACGAGAATATCTTCAGTTAATGAGACTTGGTATTAATACAAAAATCCAAACATCCAAAGGGGAATTTTATTGTTATACCCCACTTCAATCTCATCACTTACCACAAAGCTGTTTTCTATATCTTTTATTTGTGTAAATCCTTTGTTTTTTCCGCCGATTTCAAAAAGATAGGCATTATCCACCAAAAAATCACCTTTTGCTGGGTAGGTGATATCGTGAAGGGTACTTAGGGCATTGAGAAAAAATGTTTCACGCACGGTCCCTATTTCTGGAGTAGTAATGGAGAGAAGATTGGTATTGCTTAGATAAATTTTTTCGGGTTTTTCCAGTTTTCGAAGCCCCTTGCCCGATTCCTTCATGAGCAGGTGCAAAATCCCTGCATCTTCGAGTTTAAGAAAATAATCTTTCAAAGTTCTCCCATCACCGATATCCAATGAATTTTTTAGCTTTTCGATCACGGGGACGAATGGCACACTTTCCATAATAATATTCAGTAAAAGTTTGAGTTTTTTGATACTGTTGCCATCAAGACTAGGATAAACAAAAAGCAAATCACTGGAGATGGAAACATTGATGTTTTGTTGAAGCATATCAAAAAATATTTCATCGTCTTGAATGCTCAAGCTATAGGGATAATACCCAACTTTGCAATATCTTTGAAAGAGCGGAACTATTTTTTTATCGATTTTTTCTAGTTGAGTGATAATATCAAAAGCAATAATTTCATGCTTTTGCAGTATCTCTTGGAGGGAGTATTTTGGGAGTTCTATCGCTAGCGTTAACTCCATATACTCTCTCAAACTCATCCCCGTCATTTTAAGCACATTAGCTCTACGGCTTAGGTCATGACTCCCCTTGTTGATCTCTAAAGCTGAGCTTCCAGAAGCTATGATTTGCAATGAGGGAAAAGTATCATAAATAGACTTGAGTTCTTGTGACCAATTCTGATATTTGTGTATTTCATCAAAACAGAGCAGTTTTCCCCCTTCCATCTCAAATCGTTCGGCTATTTCATACATAGACAGTTCCCCTACCAAAAAGCTGTCCATACTGACATAAAGTGATTTTAGTGCATCGTGCTGTTTCATATACTGCGCAATAGTGGTGGTTTTTCCGATACCTCGCTGACCCACTATGATGGTGAGACGATGCTTGATTTTATTTTCTTTTATAAAATATCTTTGATAGGCTAAATTATTACGAAGAATAAATTTTTTCGATTCGACTAATAGTTTTGAGAACATTTTCGTCCTTTTTGGTAATTAGTTCCCATTATATCTAATAAAAATGAGGATTGTAATACCTAATATTGCAATTTATATCATAACCCTCTTATCCTTTCCGCCGTATCATCGTGATAAAATGCTCGACCGGGATTATTTGGATTAAATAATAATAGTATCTAGCTTTAACCAATCATTCGTCAAACACTGAGCATCATCTTTTTGATTACTTGAAGAATTAAGATCATAAGGTCGGATTTTAAAATATAGGCCATCAACTTTTTGTTTGTACAACATATATCCTTTCCCGTTCCCACAATCAAAAGCTTTATACACAACAGGTGTAAAATTCCCATTATAAACTGAGCTGACAACTTTTTGCATCTCATCATCAACAATATTTTTGGTAATTTCAGATGCATTAAAATGGAGAAATGTCCCTTGAAGGATGTGCATATTATTTGCCAAATGCAATTTGGACTCTACAGACACATTTGAACTGTTAAAATAATTGCTACTATTTTTATGAAATTTCTTCAAATCTTTAATCACAAATTCGTCAATACTATAGTTGTAACTTACTCCATCCATAACATTAAGATAAAATAGTTGGAGTGTAAAAAAGGCACTATAACGATCTCTTAGGTTTTTATATTGTCGTGTAACATAAGTATTTTCATTGCTATAAAAAAGTGCCCGTACATTTGGATTACCCCCTGTTTTCATCAAATTAGCAGTCGTTCTAATTTCTTGTTCAATAATATGTCTATTTACATCTGCCGCAGAGAAAGCTTCGAGTATCCAAATCTGTTTATCAATTTCAGAAACAATCGGCATTGAACTAAGTTTGTATTCTTTCTGAATCGTTCTCAATAGAGTATTAAAACCTGACCATTCTTCAATAAACTGATCAAATGAACGCTCTGTATCAATGATGTTTTTTGACATTGAAAAAGCAAGTTTACGAAGATTCTCATTTGCATTGTATGCAATGTCACTTTTAAGGACTGTACCATAGCCACGAAGTTTAGGTAATTTTTCGGTTTCATAATGAACCGTATAATTAGGAATCATTGATGTTTCCATGATTGAGATTCGCGGATCAGACATCAATCTAGCTTCATACGCTAGCCCTTCATCTCCATCATTTTTGATAAAACGTCCTGATCTATGGAAAAAAGGAGCCTTAGAATTAAAATTGAGTACATTTAATTCAATTTTTTCAACTCCCACTCGCTCTAATGTTTTCAATTCGGAAAGTTGACTTCTACCGTCTTGAGAACGGTCTTGCCATATCATTAGCTTTGAATAAAGTTTATCTTCTCTGTTTATTAGATCATCATCATTACTATCAACCAATTTTTTAAGTTCTTCGAGCCCCCCAACTGTATTTTTCCCAAATACTTCATTTATCCCATCAATTTGGCCATTATGATTTTTATCCAATACAAGAATTCCATCGACGGCATAAATCCAGCTCGTTTTTTCTTTAAACCCATCACCTGTAAAATCAAAATAAGCAGTTGAATCTGCAAATGGTACCGTCGAAATATTTTCATTGTTGGATAAATCAAGAACCAATATCCTATTCTTTCTTCTGATACCATCATTATCACGACCTAAAATCTCCGTAGTAACTCCAAGATCTACAAGAAGATCATTTTTAAATCCAGTGTAAAAATCTTGAAAATCACCAGAACTATATTCGTTACTCATTAGCTCTCTGGTCATCATAAAAACACCTATAAAGACTATAAAAGCTATAAACCATTTTGTCATAAAACTTTCCTTATATGGATGTATTAGCGAAGTTTACGTATCCTCTCCGCCGCCTCTTCGAGTACACCCATGGGTTTAGAGTAGCAAAAGCGAACCATATTTTTCCCCGCATCGTCGTGATAAAACGCCCGTCCCGGAACCGAAGCGACCCCGGTTTTTGCCAGTATCGCCATCGCTTTTTCAAAATCATCGCTTCCTTCGACACCGCTCACATCCGTCATGACGTAATAAGCCCCCGAGGGGATACTGGGATTCAGCCCTGCACCCTTCAGTGCATCACAGAAGAGATCGCGTTTGACCTGATGAAGCCGTGCAAGCTCCTCGTAATAGTCATCCCCCAGTTTCTCCAGCCCTTCGGCCGCACCGATCTGAAGCGGCGCCGGGGCGCAGACGTAGATCAGATCGTTGTACTGTGCCATCGCCTCGATCACCTTAATCGGGGCGATCGCATAACCGAGCCGCCATCCGGTGATACTGAATACTTTCGAAAAACCCGACAAGACGACGCACCGCTCTTTCAGACTCGGAATGCTCAGTGCCGTTACATGAACTGCACCGTCATACAAAAAATACTCGTACATTTCATCGGCGAACACGATCAGGTCGTGTGCCTCGGCAAAAGCACCGAGCTGTTCCAGCTCTTCGCGGGTAAAGACTTTACCGCTCGGATTGGCAGGGTTGCAGATCACCATCGCACGGGTGTTAGGGGTGACAACCGCTTCAAGTGCATCCATATCAAGATTCCATTGCGGTGCTTCGAGGCAGACGAATCTCGGAACCGCTCCGACAGAGAGAAGGGTGGATCGGTGATAGCCGTAGTAGGGTTCGAACAGTATCACCTCATCGCCGGGGTTGAGCAGCGAGAGGCATGCCGTGTAAAACGCCCCCGTTGCCCCGTCGCTGACCAATACCTGATCGGCAGTGACGGAAACATCGTAAAACCGTTTCATCTTCTGGGCAATCGCTTGGCGAAGACGGGGAAGCCCCTCGGTAGGAGTGTAGATATTAGTCCCCTCATCCATCGCCCGCTTGGCCCCCTCTATGACTTCGGAGGGAACCTCAAGATCACAGACTCCCTGCGCCATATTGATCCCCCCGCATGCGTTACAGGCACGCGTCATGGAACGAATCTCCGATTGGGCAATCGTCCCGCTGCGTTCACTCAGTCGCATTACTCTCCTTTACATCGGTAATTTTGATCATTATCCCATTCAAATGATCTCTAAAATAGATCTCCGATGGTTTTCGCCGATAGACGAAATCCATATCTTCGTTTCGGATATACTGATAGAGGGTTCCGTTGCACATCTCGCTTTTCCCTTTTCCGCCGAAGATATCCCGTCCCAACAGGATATTGCGCATCGTATCGGCCGGATACCCCTCATAAAGATATTTCCGCGTAAATTCCTCTTCGCTCATGCATCCCGAACCGGTACACACCTCCGAGTCGATCGAAATCTTCTCCACAGCCACTCCGGCGGTAAAAATCTCCACTTCGGCTGCACTCCCCTCATGGCGAAGATATCCCATGTCGGCAAACTTGAATTTTTTCGTTTTGAGAACGATCATCTTCGGCTCACTGGTGGCATAATGTTTGGCAGAACATCCTCCCATCAAGAGGATGAAGGCACTAGCCCATAGGATAGAGAATTTTTGCATGTACCGCATCCAAAGCCTTTAACACCTCGGGAGTGAGGGTCACATCCATCGCCGCGAGAGTCGCATCCAACTGCTCCGGCACCGTTGCCCCGATAATCGTCGAAGCGACGAAATCAAACTGCTTGCTCCACGCAATCGCCATCGTCACGGGGTCCAATCCGGCTTCATGGGCGATACGCAGATACTCCTGCGTCGAAGCAAGAGTCTTATCGTTTAAAAACCGCGATGCCATCAGCCGCTGACGCTGATTGGGGGATTTAACGTAATCACTGAACCGCCCTTTTGCTTCACTGCTTTGGTTGTATTTACCGCTCAGTACTCCGCCGCCCAGAGGTGAATACGGAAGCAGTGAAATCTTCTCTTCGCGGCACAACGCACCGATTTCGGTCAAATCACGGCGATTAAGGAGCGAAAAATTATTTTGGATCGACTCGAAGCGGGCAAGTTTTTCGTATTTGGAGACCATTACCGATTTCATCGTCCCGCGCGCCGTATCGTTTGACGTTCCGATATAACGTACTTTGCCGCTTTTCACCAATGCGTCAAATGCGCGCATCGACTCTTCGATCGGGACGATCGTATCGGGCCAATGCATCTGGTAGAGATCGATATAATCGGTCCCAAGACGTTTTAAAGACCCCTCTATCGCCCGCTCGATATGAAACCGGTCGATGGCCGTCAGTCCGTGACGGATCGGGGGGACAAACCAGCCCGATGCCGCCCCCGCAACTTTCGATGCCAAAATGAGGCTGTCACGCGGTTTGGTTTTAAGCCAGCGCCCCACCATCTCTTCGGTTAGTCCGGCAAGCTTGGTCTCCGGAGGGACCGGATACAGCTCGGCGGTATCGAAAAAATTCACCCCCGCATCATAGGCTTTATCCATAATCGCAAACGCGTTTTTCTCATCGCATTGGCTTCCGAATGTCATCGTCCCCAAACAAATCGGCGATACGCGTAATCCGCTGCGCCCGATATAGCGATAATCCATCGGCCCCTCCTCTAGATTTTTCGATATTGTAGCAAAATGCTCCCTTTTCACTCCAATATTTAATTTTTGAGTTACAATTAAAGCAAAATGTTTACAACGGGAGTTCACTATGTTCGATATGATACGTGAAACGCAAGCAAAATTTAAAGAGCTTGTCCTTCTTATGGATTCGGCTGACTCTAAAAACAGTGACTATTATGCGACACTCTGCGAATTAACCCAACAAGCTTATGTCGCCATGAGCCAAGGGATGTGCGAAAGTACCGAAGTTTGCCACGAATGTGCAAAACATCGTGATTTTTTACACGCTATGATCCCGATCCTTGAAGATTTAAAAGAGGGGGCTCCCCTTTCCGATGAATATGCACGACTCCTCGAAGAGTACGGCGCAATAACGAAAGAGGTCCTTTCACGGATATCCTCCATCCTCTCTGCCCTCTAATTTTCTGCAAACTGCCATATTTTGATGGCAGCCCCCTCCTTTGCTTTATACTCCGATACATGAAAATACATATTGACCTCGATTGCTTTTTTGTTTCGGCAGAGCGGACGCTCGATCCTTCGCTTCTCGGTAAAGCGGTAGCGATAGGAGGACGCGGCGATCCCTATATCTTTTCAAAAAACCGTTCCAATCAGGAACTCCTCATCGAAAACGGCGGTGCATTTGTCGGAAGCTTTTTTCACCGTTATCAGGGGGACGACCTGGCCCAATTCATCGATCCCGACGGAAGAGTGCGGGGGATTTTGACGACAGCAAGTTACGAAGCTCGCGCATACGGGGTCAAAACTGGGATGAGTATCCGCGAAGCATTGAGCCTTTGTCCGAATCTTATTATCAAGGGGCCCAATATGGCTCTTTACCACCGCCTCTCTCATGAACTCTACCTCTTTTTGCAAGAGCGGATCCCGCTGATCGAGCAGGCGAGCATCGATGAGTTCTACGGCGATTTGGAAGGATGGGTCGGCGATGACGAGATCCCCGAATTTATCGATTCGCTTCGTCACGCGATCAAACGCCGCCTCAACCTCCCCGTTTCCATCGGAGCGGCACACTCCAAAGCCATCGCCAAACTTGCCACCGATACCGCCAAACCGTTTGGATGCCGTACCTTATTGGCACACGAGGTCTACCCCTTTATACGCGATATCCCCGTCGCAAAATTCCCCGGCCTCGGCCGAAACATGGCACGGAGCTGTGCCGAATATCGCCTTATGACCCTGGGCGATCTGTTGCGGGCAAAGTCGCTCGTCTGCTCGTGGGGCCCTTATGCCACAGCGCTCTACGATACGATCAGCGGCCGCACACTGGGCGAACTGACCCTCAATGCCCCCCGCAAATCCATCGGCATATCCCGGACATTCGATCCGATCGATTCGCGCGATGAAGCACGGCGCCGTATCGCCATACTCGCACGTCATCTGGCCTATGCGATCAAACGGCTTGACGTCTATCCCACCACCTACACGCTCAGTATCCATTATCTGCACTACCCAAAATCCCATCACAGTATCACAGAATCGCGTCTTTTCAACGAACGGCGGTTTCGGCATCTATGCCTGGTACTTTTTGCCTCTGCAGACACCCATCCTAATGCTTATATCAATCATCTGGGTATCAGTGCCTCCCAGTTCAGCTCCCATTCGCATCGGACGTTCTCCCTGCTCGATTACGAATTGGACCGTACCCATCATAACTTTGACGATGCGACTAAAAAAATCCGGGACAAATACGGGCTGGATGCGCTTCGATGGGGAAATGAGCTATAATCTATCCAATGGATAGAAAATTATTGAGCGATTTCTTTCACCGCAATCTGCCGCGCGATATGGAGCAGTGCATTGACCTCTTTGCTATCTTCGGAGGGCTCGATGTAGCCATCGATGCCGATGAGAACGTTGAGACACTGATCATCAAACACGTACTCGAACCGTTTGAAGAGCATCGCAGCCGCATCTTTGAACCCCTCGGATCCAACCCGCTCTATGGCAAACTTCTGCATGCCATCAGTACCGGAGACCGGCGACTGGACTCTGCCTATCGGCGTGCCCGTATCGGCAAAGAACGCGGGCATGATGCCTTTATGTTTCTACGCAGTATCGGATATCTGCACATCGAACACTCCCGCGAAGTCCCTCCGCTAAAAATTCATCCGAAACAGCGGTTTAAAAAAGAGGTCGAACGGCACCGCATTTCTCATAAATTCCGCTTCCAATCACCCTTTTTACGGTTTTGGTTCGCGTTTATCGAACCGTTTGCCAAAAGTGTCCGTGAACGTAACTACACTCCCGCACTTGACTATTTTCATCTCCATTACAACGAGTGCGTTGGATTTATATTCGAAGAGCTGTGTGATCTGTTTATCTGCGAGATAGTAAGCGACCGTTTCCATACATCCGTTCTCGAATCGGGAAGCTATTGGGACCGCGAAGTGGAGATCGATTTGCTGTGTGAAACAATGAATGGCGAGACGTGGATCGGCGAATGCAAATGGACCAATCATAAGCTCAATAAAAAAGAGCTCCATAGACTTGAAGAGAAGTGTCTAAAACTCTCCCTTATCCCGGATAAAATTTTTCTCTTTACCAAGCGGGGGTTCTCCAACGAGCTGTCCACTTTGAAAGATCCGCGCCTGAATCTCTTCACCGCGGAAGAGATGGAGAGTTTAACTCGCCGTTCTTAATGCATCGTACGCTTCTTGAAGCAGTTTGAATTTTTCGGTGTATTTATTGATGATTTCGGGGCTTTTGGTCTGTACCCGATCCGGATGGTACCGTTTCGCCAGCTGACGATACCGTTTTTTGAGGTCTTCGGGCGGCGAACCGAGAGGGATCTCAAAAATAGCATGATAACGGATCATTTTATCGATTGCCTCGCTGCCGAATCCCCAACCTCGGTAATTACCGTACAGACGGCTCATAAACTCTTCATCGAATTGATAATTGATGACGTAATGGAGTACTTCACGACGGTTAAGCGTCTTTTCCAGACGTGCTTTCGCCTGCGGTGTACTCACATCGATGTAAATATTATGCAAGGAAGAACTGAGCACGATACTGGAAAGTTGCTGTTTGAGATAACGCATTACCCAGCGGTTAGGGGTCAAGAAAGTGAATTTCACCCGATTAGGACCGAACGCATAAAGTTCGATATCGATCTTTTCGGATTGTCGGTACGGAATTTCTATCCGTACCGCAGCGGTTTTACATCGCTTTAACGATCGACGGTAAAAAGGGCTGGCTAAGTCGTTGGCACTGGTATAACTGTCGGTAAGAGAATCTAGAAAAGCCTCTTTTTGATTGGAAGATGCATCGTTATTTAGGACCAAAACCCCATTATCTAAAAAAAGCGTATTATGGATATGGTGATCGAAGAACTCTTCCATCCACGGCTCTTCGAGAGTGGTTGAACCCCCTTGAACGAAGATAGCGTTATTGCGTAAAACAACTCTCACGGATAACCCCCCGCATGGAATCTTTACGTCAATAAAGCAAAAATGGTTCCACTTCCATTATACGCCCAACAGGCATATAATGGATTTTAAATTTACTCCGTAATCTTCCCGTAGCACTCCGGACGGCGGTCGCGGATCAGCCCCCAGTAGTGGCGATGCTCTCGAATCGTTTTCGGATCAAATGTAGAGTAGAGTATCTCTTCGGTATCGCGTGATGCTTCGCATACCTTTTCCCCCGTATAATCGGTAATAAACGAACTGCCGTAAAAAGTCAACGTACAGCTCTCTCCCGCTTCATCGCCGATGCGGTTGGCGGCGATGACCGGAATAATATTGGCGGCCGAGTGCCCCATCTGCACCCGCTGCCAGTGCGATGCCGAATCGACTCCGATCTCCGGTTCGCTACCGATCGCCGTAGGGTAAAAAATCATATCGGCACCCATCAGTGTAAGACAACGGGCCGTCTCGGGAAACCATTGATCCCAGCATATCCCTACGCCGACATTTCCGTAGCGGGTATTCCACACTTTAAAGCCGGTATCCCCGGGTTTGAAATAAAATTTTTCCTCATATCCGGGACCGTCGGGGATATGGGTTTTTCGGTAATTTTCCATCACGGAACCGTCCGCATCGATCATTACCAGTGAATTATAATAACATTCACCGTCGCGTTCAAAATAGCTGATCGGCAATACCACTCCCAGCTCTTTAGCCAAAGCGCTGAATTTCTCTATCATCGGATGTCCGATACGCTCCTGCGCCCAGGAGAAGTAGTGCTCGTCCATGTCTTTGCAAAAATAATACCCTTCAAACAGCTCCGGCAGTAAAATGATATGAGCCCCTTTCTCTGCAGCTTCGCGCACCATTGCTTCAGCTTTTTCGATATTTCCCTTTTTATCTTCACCCATCTGCATCTGTATCGCGGCTACGGTAACCATAATTTCTCCCTTGCTATTCATCTTAAAATTATAACGTAGCACTTATGAAATCTTAAATTCATACGTGCTATTCTATAGCAAATAAGGGCTAAACGTAAAAAGGAGTTTTTATGCAGCTTAATACACAATTCAATCCGTTGCCTCAATTGAATGCAGAAACGGCAAAAAGGGATAAGACACTCGAAAAAATTGCGGCAGCTCAACAACTCAACATGGAAGATAGTGCTTCTCGCGCGATTGCGTCCATGTTTCAAAGCGATATAAGCTCAATGTCTCAAGGGGTCATGAATGCAAACGACGGTATTGCCATGATGCAAATTGCCGATAGCACCCTCACCAATCTGAGTCAGCAGACCCAAACGCTCAATGATCTCAGTGTCCGCTACAACAGCGCTGCACTGGATTCATCGCAAAAACAGATGCTGCAAGGGGAATTCAATCGTACCGTCCAATCCATGCAGCAATCCATCGACAGTACCTCCTTCAACGGACAGCCGCTCTTTGATAACAACTTCACCTTTTCGTTGGGAGAGGGGACGCTCAGCGCATCGGTAGGGAATGTCTCCCCGCAAACGCTATCCATAGACAATCAGTCATCGATCAAGGCGTATGCGCAAAATATAGCAAGCGTGCAAAGTGATACGGGATCTGCGGTGAACGGATTTATCAGCGCTACCGATTCCCTTTTGGCAAAAATTACCGCCACTTCAGCCGCAAAAAGCCAAATTGCCGATACCGATATGGCAAAAGCCATCAGTGAGTTCCAACGAAGCAATAATCAGATAAGTGCCAGTCAAATCGCGATGGCGCATCAAACTGATTTTCTTCATCAGTCTATCGGACGGCTGTTAGCATAAAAAGCAGCGGTTAAGAGTAAAAAGGGGAGTAGCCTTCTTCCTAGGAAGAAGGTTACATTCTGTCTTTAGCCTGAATCCCGAGGAGGGAAAGACCGGTTTTCAACGAAAGGGCAACTACGAGAAGAAGTTTTAACAATCTTGTCTCATCTTCGCTGCCTATGATTCTGTTATCGTAATAAAACTTATGCAATCTCCCTGCAAGAACCTTGAGGTAATCGGGAAGTTTTTGTGCCTGGCGCGATTCGAACGCATCTTCAATGATCTCCGGCAACAGCAACGCTTCAAACAACAATCCGTCTGCATCAGCACTAAGTCCGTGCAGATGCGCCCCCATTATCTCTTCCATTGTCTTATCGCTCTTAGAGACTAGAGTCTGGATGCGTGCATGCGCGTATTGGATGTAATAGATCGGGTTGGAACTGTCCTGACGCTTGAGCTCTTCGATATCGAACTCCAATGCTGTATCGCATTTTTTGGAGGCAAACATAAAGCGCAATGCTTCGGCACCGATCTCCTCGACGACATCACTCATCAATATCACGGTCCCGGCACGCTTGGACATCTTAAACGGCTCGCCGTCTTTGAGAAGGCTCACCATCTGCGATAGAAGCACTTCCAGTTTTTCGGCATCGTATCCCAAAAAGGTAATAGCCGCTTTCACACGGGCAATATAACCGTGGTGGTCGGCACCCCAGATATTAATATAATCTTCAAACCCTCGTTCAAACTTTTGGTTATGATAGATGATATCGCCTGCGAGATAGGTCGGACGCCCGTCTTCGCGTACTACGACACGGTCATGATCATCCCCGAGTCCGGAAGATTTGATAAAGGTTTTCCCTTCACTCTCATAGACTCCGTCACCCATCTTCGCCATTACGCGGTCCCACTCGTCATAAAGAGATGCTTCGCTGACAAACGTGTCAAAATGGACATTGATCGCTTTGAGATCTTCAACGATTAGACTCAATATTTTATCTTTCGCCCATAGAGCAAGCTCTTTTTGACGGCTCTCATCCCGCAACGCATCGGCACCGAATGTTTCAAGAACCGATCGTGCCAAATCAGACATATACTCGCCGCGATAATATTTCTCGGGCCATTCCACATTTTCGCCGAGTAAAGTAGCACGTCCTTCAAGCTGAATTGAACTTCCGAGCAAATCGATCTGGTTGCCTGCGTCATTAACGTAATATTCCGCTGTGATGTCATATCCCAAATGGCGTCCGAGACGAAGCAATGTATCGCCGTATACAGCGCCGCGGGCATGACCAATGTGAAGGGGGCCTGTAGGGTTCGCACTGACGAATTCCAGAAGAATCGTCCCTTTTTTATCACTGCAACCGAATTGTTCGCCATGGGACAATGCCCATGAAGCGTATTCGTCCAAAAAAGTCTCAGAAAGGCGAAAATTGATATACCCTTTGACCGATTCAACTGCGCCGAATACGTCGGTTTCATTAAACGATGTCGCAATCTCTTCTGCGATCACCATCGGTGATTTACGTAACTCTTTGGCTAACGAAAAAGCTATAGGGGTAGAGAAGTGGCCAAAAGAACGATCTTTCGGCTTTTCGAGGACAACATCACAATTAAATTTATCGCGCAACAGCGCACTTACTCGCTGTTTCAATGCTTAAGCTTGCTTTACGTGATCTTTAGGTGCTTCTACTGTAGTTGCAGTAGAGGCTTCAACACTTTTAGGGGCTTCCGCAGGAGTAGTAGACGCCGTCGGCGGCTCATCGTCTTTTATCTCTTTTTTGAAATTACGGATACCTTGTCCAATCCCTTTAGCAAGGTCTGGAATTTTTTTCGCACCAAATAACAGGACTACAATTCCGAAGATTAGTAATAATTCAGTTCCACTTGGCATTGCCATTGAGGTATTTCCTTTACCGAAAAGTTTATCGCACAGTATAACGGCTCATTGCTGTAACAGTGCTTATGAAATCTATCCTATTATTTTTGTTCTTCCATCATCCATTCGCTTCCCACTGATGAATGAATTCATTAATGTGCAACGTCGGAATTTTCATCCGTGCCGCTTTCGCGATAGAGACCAGTACATCAGCTGCGGCGTCAAGATCATCGTTAACTATCAAATAATCATACTCACTTATCCGCTGAATTTCCCGCTTTGCCATCTCAAGCCGTTTATTAATGATCTCTTCACTGTCGGTAGAACGGTTATGCAGCCGTCGTTTCAGCTCTTGGAGCGTAGGAGTCGTAATAAAAACTGAAGTCGAGATGTCTCCCAAACGATTTTGCACCGCATCATGCCCTTGAACATCAATATCGAAGATAACCAGCATACCCTCTTTTAATGCTTCTTTTACAGGCCCCAACGAGGTACCGTAATAATTGCCGTGGACCAAAGCGTATTCGAGAAACATCTCCTGCTCGATTTCACGTTTGAACTCTTCTGCGCTCACAAAGTGGTAATGGACGCCGTTGACTTCGCCCTCTCTTATCGGACGCGTCGTCGTCGATATTGAAAAATAGGTCGGCCCGATATGATCGATTATTTTAGCGATCAAAGAGCTTTTCCCCGCTCCGCTGGGACCTGATAAAACTAAAATAGCTCCGCTCTCTTGATTCACTTCTCATTCCCGAAATTAATATTTATACTGATGTTCAGCCCTTTGAGCGATTTTACCACATCTTCATTCGCCAGTGCCTTGAGCAATGTTTGCAATGCTTCTACCCCTTCGGCAGGAGTCTCTTTGGAATAATTACTCGGCTCTGCAGAGACATTTGAAACAAGTTCCATCGCTTCATCCAAGGCTTCGGCACTCAATGAAGCATATTCGCTTCCGCCTACGCGGATATCAGACTCCTCATCGATCTCTTCGCCGATCGCCAACTTCAGCTCGCGTTCATCAAGCATGTCAAGTTCGTCAAATCCCTCAAGCCCTTCAAATTCCTCCGTTTCAGAAAAAGCGTCTACCATTTCTGCATCGCCGGAGGCCAGATTCTCCTCACCAATGCCTTCAAACTCCTCCTCGAAGTTATCCGCTTCCGATGTGCCGAAAGCATCCTCATCTAGCATCTCGTCATCCAAAAGAAGTTCATCTTCACCCGGCTCTTCCTCGTCCGCCAGATCCATAGCGTCGAGCATCTCTTCATCGGTAAGCTCATCGGAAAGGGCAACAGGAACTTCAGCGGTACTCATTGCATCCGCCTCTTCTGTCTCCTCTTCCAAATCAAGCCCTTCGAAATCAAATGATTCTTCCTCTCCAAGCTCCCGATCAAGATCATCCGGTTCCAAATCTCCTATCGCTTGCCGAATTTTAAGATCCAATGCGCCAAGCGCTTCGTCACTTATCGCTTCATTACCCGATAATACGTCAGAATTGTCCAGCATCAGTTCGTCATCCAAAAGAAGTTCATCCTCTTCCGATCCCTTTTCATCTTCCAGATCCATCGTGCCAAGAATCTCCTCCTCGATAGACTCATCGGCTGGGGCGAGAGGAATTTCAGCCATAGGCAACGGAGTATCCTCCTCTATCGCTTCATCTAAATCGAGCCCTTCGAAATCGAATGATTCCAGATCATCACCTATCTCTTTCTCTTGCGGTAAATCCAAGGTATTAAAATCAAAATCATCAACCTCCGGTGTCGATATTTTCTCATCTTCTAAAAGTTCATTTTCTGTATCTTCGAGCAATCCGCGGACCTCTTCTACCTCTTCATGGTCCAAAATAGCCGGAAAATTCTCCTCTTCATGTGATCCTTCTAATTCTTCAAAAGTATCGTTTATCTCAAAATTGTCCGTGTGATCGTCTGTGTCATGGAGGATGAAACCTTCATCTTTATCCGATCCGAAATCGAGATTGGTATCTTCAAGATTGATTGCCCCATCCATATCCTCTTCATTGGATGGTTTTATTCCCGTTGCGAGGTCAATGACCTCTTCAGAAGTTTTTGAAGTGAGATCCTTATCGATTTTAGCAAATAGATCGACCAGATCCGTCGGCAGAAACGGCTTATTGATTACATGATCAAACCCGGCCGGAACGGCATTGCCGCGCGTCGCCATCAACAGTGTCGCTTTATATTTCACCGCCTCTTTAAGCGATTGAAACGTCTCATCGCTGTAAAGGGCGTCATCGATAATCAATAAATCGTATCCGCTCTCCTCGATCTCTTCTACCGACCAGACGACACTCAAATCGTCTTTGGTTTTTTGGGCGCTTAGAGCTACCAATTTTCGGACAACGGGATTATCGTTAAAAAGCAAAATTTTCATGATCTATACTGCCCCTCGTTTGCTTGCTCTTGATGAAGCAAAAGCTAAATGGTATCATTGTAACCAAAAAAGAATAAAATGATAAAGCTTCTCCCGCTTCTTTTGGCATTCTCACTTGCTTTCGGGGAAAATACGGATTATCTCCTGCCCGATAACAATTCCCTTTTCTCCCATGCCTTAAAAGGTGCGCTTAAACATTCACGCAGCGGTATTCTCATCATTACCCCCTCTTTTAATCATACGCTCTTCAAACGTGCCGCTATTGAGGGGATTAAACGGGGATCTAGCCTTATTCTCGTCGTTCAAAAGCTAAAGGGGGATCCTCTTTCACTGGCTCAGTACGCACGAACTGACATCCGGACCCTTGAGGGACGGTCACTGGAGGGGAGCATAATTTTAGTCGACGACAAATTTGCATGTACCATCCCGGAAAGTATCGATCAAGAGAAACTCGGTGATTCCGCAGCCCTTATCCGTTGCAGTAATGACGAGAGGGAAATAACCTCTTTGCGCAAAGCTCTCGCACCCCTTCTTGCGCGTTCAAAATCTTATTTAAAATAATTTTTCCAAATAATTATACGCATCTTGCGTTTGTATCGTTACGATCTGCAGCGTTGCTGCCAAAGTTACCATCAATACGACAAAAGCGATCCCGATTTTGATCGGCATCCCGATGACCAGCAGATTGAACTGCGGCATCGTTTTCATCAGCATCCCGAAAATGACATCAGCAAGCATTGAGAGGGCAGTTATAGGAAACGCTATCATAAATCCGACGACAAACATGTTTCCGGCCGCATGGATGATGTAGTTAAAGAGAGTATGCGTCAACATGAATCCCCCCAAAGGGACGTGAGAAATCGATTCAGCCGCAAACAACAATATCCAGTGATGCAGATCAAAAGCCAGTAATACCATAAGCGCCAGTAACGCAAGAAATTGGCTTATAATAGGCATGGATACACCCGATTGCGGATCAATCGCGGAGGCGAGCGAAAACCCCATCATAAAGGATATCTGTCCGCCGGCAAAGGTAACGACGTGATAGGCCAATTGCAACACGATCCCCACCGCAAGCCCAAAAAGCATCTCACCCAAAATTGCTACGGTCAGGCTCAAAGCATCCAATGGAATCTGCAACGGCGGCAATGAGCTGAAAAAAACGACGGAGAAGAAAAAAGCCATCGCTACTTTGATCGACATCGGTATGTTCATATGAGAGAATATCGGTACCGCCATGAATATAGCGGTGAAGCGGGTAAATAACAGGAGGAATGCAACCGTTCTCCCCTCGCTAAATATCTCTGCCCACTCCATCCTCTACACCTTGTCCAAGCGCCCTTCACGCATTCGGTAGACCCGATTACACTGAGCAGCCAATGCTTCATCGTGGGTCACGAGAACCATCGCCGCACTTTGCGTCTCTACATAATCGTGAAATATCCGCATCACCTCTTCAGCAGTAGCATGATCCAAATTTCCTGTCGGTTCGTCCGCAAAAATCAGACGCGGCTTTTTTGAGAGGACGCGAGCAATCGAAACACGCTGCTGCTGACCTCCCGAGAGCTCGGTCACTTTTTGTTTTATCACATGCTCTATCCCCAAACGTTTCAATAATTCATTATCAATTGACTCATTCGCCAATATAGCGGCCACTTCGAGGTTTTCGTAAGCACTAAACCCTTTAAACAGATAATGGCTTTGATAAATCAATCCCAAATCGTTCCGACGCAATTTGACGAGTTTTTTCTCATCCGATGCGTAGATGTCAGAACCGAAAAGCTCCACTTTCCCCTCATTAGGGTGCAACAGGGATGAGAGAATATGGAGCAGTGTCGATTTACCGCTCCCGCTTACGCCGACGATAGCGATTGTCTCTTTCGCTTTCAGCTCCAATGAGATATCGTCAAATAAAGGATAATCGAACCGATGGGATAATGAAGTAGCTTTTAAAAGTGTCATGAAAGAATTATAGAGGAAATTATATTAATAAAGAGGAAAAAAGGAAAGTTCCCCCGAAGGGGGAATGCATTGTGAAATTCGTTATGGCTTACGCCATTTGTGCAGCAACTTCAGACGCGAAATCGTTGACTTGTTTTTCGATACCTTCGCCGACTTCATACTTGATGAACTCAACGATTTCAGCAGTACCGCCGTGAGCGGCTGCCTCTTTGGTAAGTGCTTGCGCTACGGTCAATGAATCGTCCATAACGTAGTTTTGATCCAATAATGCAAGTTCTTTATCCAAAGTGGTATTGTCCGCTACGAAACGGGCCAATTGTCCAGGGACGATATTCGGCCAGATTTTTTCAGGCTTTCCGTCGGCAAGCAATTTAGCTTTGATTGCTTCTTCCGCTGCCGCCAACACTTCCGGAGTCAACTGCATCATTGAGATGTATTGTGGAACGTTTTTAAGAGGCTTTTTCAAACGGGCAAGCTCTTCGTTCTCTGTTTTGATCGCTTCGATACGACCGATAGTCTCTTCTTCTACAAATTTAGGATCGAAATCTTTGTAGCTAAGAGTTGTCGGTTTCATCGCTGCCGCGTGCATAGCGATGTTTTTAATCATCGGAGCGATCGCTTCAGCCGTTTTTTTGCTGTCACAGTTTACTGCAACCAAAACGCCGACACGGCCGTTTGAGTGAACGTAACCGTTAACACATCCGGTTTCACTCGCATTAAGAGTAACAAAACGGCGTGTAACAATTTTTTCACCGATACGGGCTACTTGAGCAGTAAAATACTCGGAGAATGTCCCTGTCTCGTATGATGTTTCGTTCAATTCGTCAACCGTGCTTACGCCCGTTGTGAAAACGTGTGCCGCTGTATTTCCTACCAAAGCAATGAAACCGTCGTTTTTCGCAACAAAGTCAGTTTCTGAATTGATCTCTACCAAAGAAGCCGAAGTAAACGTTTCAGAAACTTTAAGACCCAAAAGTCCCTCAGCTGCTACGCGATCCGCTTTTTTAGCTGTTTGAGCCATACCGCGGTCACGTAACCACTCTTTCGCTTTCTCCATATCGCCGTCAGACTCCGTAAGGGCTTTTTTGCAATCCATCATAGGTGCATCGGTTGCCGCCCGGAGATCTTTAACCATCGCTGCTGTAATTTCTGCCATGATTATGCTTCCTCTGCTACTTCTTCAGCTGCCGCTTCTACTACTTCTTCTGAAGCAACTTCTTCGTCAGCTACCGCTTCGTCGTTACCGCCGTTGCGAAGTGCTTTACCCTCATTGATCGCTTCTGCCATTTCTTTACAGAACAATTGGATAGAACGGATAGCATCATCGTTACCAGGGATGGGAATATCGATAACGTCCGGATCACAGTTAGTATCAAGTGGAGCAACAACTTTGATTCCAAGGTTACGCGCTTCTTGAACCGCGATGTGTTCTTTTACCGCATCGATAACGAACATCATATCCGGCAAGGTTTTCATATGACGGATACCGCCGAGGTATGCGATCAATTTTTCTTTTTGACGGTTCATCATCAACGCTTCTTTTTTAGTCAAAAGGTTGATTTGTCCGTTTGCTTGCATCTCTTCGATGATATCAAGTTTTCGGATTGATTTTTGGATTGTAGGGAAGTTAGTCAACATTCCACCCAACCAGCGATTGTCAACATATGGCATACCGCATTTTTCTGCCGCATCACGGATTGCAACACGCGCTTGTTTTTTAGTTCCTACGAAAAGAACGGTTTTACCTTCAGCCGCAGCATCAAGTACGATTTGATATGCACCGCGGAAATAACGCAATGTTTTTTGTAAATCGATGATATAGATATTTTTACGGACACCGAAAATGTATTTTTTCATTTTCGGATTCCAGCGACGCGTTTGGTGACCGAAGTGTACACCACACTCCAATAAGTCTTTCATTGTTACCATGAAAAGGCTCCTGTATTAAAATATTTTTTGTTCTTCGTTTACTTGGGCGAGTGCAAACAGAGCCGATGAGACATCGGATGCACGAGAACTGCAAAATTCGCTTGCGATTTTTTTCTCACGTCAAAACTCGAAGAGGAGAGAAAATCGGGCGGATTATACTAAAAAAGCACTTAAATTTAGCTGTGTTTAATTATCACAATCCCTCACGTTTTTATCACACGAATTATGTTTCATTCAAATTATTTTTATATAATTTTTGTTAATATGAGCGCCGACAATGCGAGGGCATTATAAAAAAGGAGTATAGATGACAAAACAATTTTTAGGGTCGGTTATAACTGCTGCGTTGCTCGTAACGAATGCAGTAGCCGACGATGCGTTGCTAAAACGGTTTGAGAAAATGGAAAGCGAAATGGCCGCGCTCAAAGCCGAACTCAATGCACTCAAAAATGAAAATTCAAAACTAAGCTCTCAACTCTCTTCCCCGGCAGCAACCGAGGCGAAAACGGAAGCCACTGCATCTTCTGAAGTGTCCAAAACATTAGAAGATCTTCAAGATCAAATCTCGGATATCAATAAAAAGACCAACGGCAACCATCTTAAATTCGGCGTTGATTTCCGTACGAGTCTTGACAATTTGAACTACAAAATGGCGGATGGAAGTCATCAAAAAAATGATGCTCTTTTCAGCAACCGTTTGTGGCTGGACATGAGCTATGCCGCTACAAAAAATCTCAGTTTTGTCGGTCAGCTTGCTTATAATAAGACATTCGGTCAGCGTTCCACGACTCTAACTGCCAATTCAGCTTTTGAAGGGTTTGACTGGGTCAGCTCCGAAGCTGCGTATGATGATACCCTGCGTGTCCGCTCTGCCTATTTCTTTTATACCGATGATGAGCTTTTCGGTGCCGATATTCCCTGGACGTTCAGTATCGGGCGCCGCCCTTCGGCCAATGGTCATCTGGTCAATCTGCGGGATGACGACCATGCCGCATCGCCGCTTGCCCATACGATCAATGTCGAGTTTGACGGTTTGAGCGCCAAACTCGGAATGGAAGGGCTGACGGGACTGGATGGCTCTTATGTCAAATTTTGCGGAGGGCGCGGTATGAGCAATGCGGAACCGCGCTTCAATTCGACTCCGTACAGCAGCCAGGATGCAAAAACAAACAACATCGATATGGGCGGGATCATCCTCGTCCCGTATGATGACAAACAGTACAGCGCCGGACTGCAATACACCTATGCCAACAACCTGATCGATATGGTCAATCCGACTGTCCCCACATCGGGGATGGAGAGTGTCGGCGGACTCCACACGGCAACCGCATTTGCCATGGTCAACGGAATCGGAGACGGCTGGAGCGACTATCTGGACGATACGACCGTATTTATCAGCGGAGCGATGTCCCAAACCGACCCTTACCACGGTGCTACTCAGCAAGGGATGCTCGGTTCAATGGAGAACAAACGGGGGTATAGCTATTGGATCGGTACCCAAATGCCGTCACTCATCAGCGAGGACGGTAAATGGGGAATCGAATTTAACCACGGAAGCAGTTACTGGCGTCCGATCACCTACGGCGAAGACACTCTCATCGGTTCTAAAATCGCCGCACGCGGAGATGCCTATGAGCTTTATTTCACCGAGCCGTTGGTCGACGATATCCTCACTTTCCAGCTCCGCTACACCTATATCGACTATGATTACAGCGGAAGCAACGGATTTTTCGGAAGCACGACAGGTACGCCGATGTCAATGGACGTTGCAGCTGCACTCGGTTATGGCGGCCAAATCGTCGATAAAGCGCAAGATATCCGCGCCTATATCCGCTACCGCTTTTAACATTTTTATACCCTATCGGAGCCAACCTCCGATTCGCTGCGCTAACGCTGAGTTTTCCTCAACGGAAAGCTCACGCACAGCAACCCGTCCTTTTATAAAAACTCTCTTCTTCCGCTTACCCTTGCACTTTTGCTAACTCTTCTTTCACTTTTGCGACGTGGTCTTTGACCTTGACGTTTGCCCATGATGCGCGAACGATCCCTTTTGGATCGATGATATAGGTCGAGCGGACAATCCCCATGTACTCTTTTCCGTAGTTCTTTTTCATTGCCCATACGCCGTAACTTTGCATCATTTGCGTCGTCGGATCACTGAGCAGCGTAATACCGAGCGACTTTTTCTCGATAAAATTGCGGTGCGACTTGGTGCTGTCGGCACTCACCCCTAAAATGATCGCCCCCATATCATCATACTCATCCATAGCGTCGCTAAATTCGCACGCTTCGGTCGTACACCCCGGGGTTGAATCTTTCGGGTAAAAATACAATACGATCCATTTTCCGCGCAAATCCCGCAGACATATCTCTACATCATCCTGATTGCTCAGACAAAACTCCGGTGCTTCCATCCCTATCTCTAACATTCTTTCTCCTTATTAAAATTAAATTCATCGTAACATTTCATCCCCGCATCCAAAAAACACTGCGCGGCAATGCCGTTTCCCAAAGCGATTATCTCTCCGGCAAAGTTTACTACAGGGGTTGATCCCAAACCGCAGCTGGGCGATTTCGATTTGAGAATCACACGATCGGCATACGGATGGCTACTATGCCATTTCACCGTATAGTTTCGGATTGCTTCGGTAAAATCCGCTCCGTCACAATCGCGCACTGCTTTGCGTCCCGTATCGCTTTGAAGAATACTGATACGTTCCCGCGGCGTCCCGAAAATCGGATCTTCGGGACAAAAGGGGATGAGTGTATGGTTTTTGGACAGATCGATAATCTCTTCGCACCCCTTACTCTCTCCGTCGTATCGACACCGGGTTCCCAGCAGACAAGCGCTAACGATGTAGGTCATCCGATAGTCACGGCAAGATGACGATCGATTTGATCTCGGTCATCTCTTCGATGGCAAACCGCGGCCCCTCGCGCCCTACTCCGCTAAGCTTTACTCCGCCGTACGGCTGAATATCAAAACGGAGTGTCGGCATATCGTTGATGACGATACCCCCTGCATCCAGCTCCTCTATCGCTTGAGTCGCATGGGCCAGATTATTGGTAAAAATCGAAAACTGCAATCCGTACGGAGAGTTGTTCATCCGCTTTATTGCATCATTGATTCCATCCACTCGTACCAGACTGACGATAGGGGCGAATACCTCTTCGCATACGATTTTCATCGACTCGGTGACATCGGCCATAACACACGGATAAAAAATCCGACCCTCACACCGTGGAGGAGTCAAAGGACGCGCCCCTTCTGCTATGGCACTCTCAATCCAGTCCATCGCCCGCTCCGCCGCTTCATCATTGATCAGCGGTCCCAGAAATGTCTCCTCATTATACGGAGACCCCACTACCAGCTTTGCCGTTGCATCGGCCATCTTCTGAGCAAATTCATCATAAATGGTACTGTCCACATAGATCCGCTGAAGCGAGATACACACCTGTCCGGAATTGACGAAAGCGCCGATCGCACACCGCGACGCCGCATATTCCAAATCGGCACTTGTATCGATGTACGTTGCTGCATTGCCGCCGAGTTCCAAACTCACTTTTTTGATTCCGGCACTTTTCGTAATGATTTCGCCGACACCTACCGATCCGGTAAAACTGATCACACGGGGAATATCGCTGCTGACCAGCGTACTCCCTACTTCAGCATCGCCGTAAACAACGCTTAGGGTATCCGCAACGGCATACGGGCTTTCAATAAAGAGTTTGGCAAGTTTGTAAGCGCAAAGCGGTGCTTCCGGTGTCGGCTTGAGGACCACCGCATTTCCCGCAACCAGTGCCGGTGCGAGTTTATGGGCGACAAGATTGAGGGGAAAATTAAACGGCGTAATCGCTACGACAACTCCTACCGGTTCACGGCGCCAATATGCCTGGGCACGACGACCGCTGCTCATCGCGTCAGTATTGATCGTCTCCCCGTGCATTGTACGCATCGTTTCGGCAGAGAGGGTGATCGTCTCGATGCACCGGTCTACTTCAATACGTGCGTAGCCGATCGGCTTGCCTACCTCATCGCATAATACTTGCGCGAATATCTCGCGTTGTTCTTTGAGCCTGGAGGCAACATCGTTCAACCACGCACACCGCTGATGCAAAGGAATTTTTTTGGCTCTTGCTGCTGCTTTGCAAGCAACCGCCAACGCTTTTTTGGCATCTTCGGCATTGCAAATCGCCGCACGTGAAGCGACACGACCGTCATACGGACTGAGTCGCTCAGAATACTGCGCTGCAACGACTTCTTGCGATCCTATCCAGATATTAGCGTCCATGGGGCAACTCCGACTTTAGTTATGTTTCAATTATACAAATCATCACCTAAAAAGAGGAGAATATGAAACATTTAAGGAGTTTCTTTTCAATCTCCCCTTAGAATGTGTCCCAAAACTACGCAGAGGAATTATCATGAATTTGACGATTACAGATGGAGTCTTAGGGATACGCCCTCCGGTAACCAAACCCCATCCGGGATTCTTTTTCCAGGTTGGCGAAGAGCGTTTTCGCAAACTCGTCGATGACCATTATGAGATGATTCGTAACAGCGATATCGCATTTTTGTTTCCCGTCAATGACGAAGATGATTTTGCTGCGGCCAAAAAGCATGCCGCCGATTTTTTGATCCAAATCTGCGGAGGGCCCGATTATTTTGCTCAAACACGCGGTGAACCGCGCATGGTCGGGCGCCATGCTCCGTTTCGTATTGACGAGAGTGCCCGACGCCGATGGCTTGAATTTTATGCCGTATTGCTTCCTGAGCTCGAAAAAGAGGGGATCAGTCCTGAGTATATCCAATCGTTTTGGGATTACCTCGACATCTTTTCGATCTGGATGATCAATACGCCTAACCATTAAAAGCGCGTTGAACGCTCCCCGAAACCGTTATGTGTTCAAGAAGGAGAGATGAATTTCACTACCGTATCGGCGGATGATATCCTGCTTGGCCGTATGATAGGCTCCGAAGTCCCCCTTGTGCCCCGATTTGTCTACCAGATATCGGGCCAACTCATCGGAAATCACATCCATAAAAAGTTCGGCCAGCAGTAGCCTGGCGGAATCGCGGAAATGACCCCGGCCGTCCACATACAGCTGTACCGTCGGCGCACCCGTATTGATGATGATTTTTCGCTCCTCGGCACTGTACACGGCCCGTTCCAACTCGTTGTTCAAGTTGCGAAATTCATACCCGACGAACATATCCATACCATGGTCCCGCGGCAGTGCTTTTTTTGCCGAATGACTATGACCGCCGCCGCCATGTCCGGAAGATTCTTCCGCCACAACAACCTCGCACCAGGCCCAATATCCCCCCGCACGCACCGTGATATCTCCATGGTCCCCTGCCACATCACCCACAACCGTCCATTCGATCCGCTCCCCATCCTTCAGCTCATTAACCGGTATTGCCATCGGCATGGGTTCGATGCGTATGGAATCGGGCAGTGAATAACTGATGGTGACTATCTCATCATCGGAGAACTCTCTTCGGTCCATCAGTAAAGCGACGTGAAAGGGGTGTTTGGGTTTTCGATTGTAATAGGGGGTGCTAAACCGTAACGCGGCCGGAAGTTCTCCCTCCTCCGATGCGCTTGCTTCCCACTCAGCCGTTGGCGGTACTAGTATCCCCAGGTCTTGAACCGCCGCCCGATTCATCCGCTGAAGCAAGTGCTCGATCATATGACTCGTTCGGTCGGAGGCAGTAGCACGTTCCAGATGTTTCAGTTTTTCTTGTTCCGCCAGAACATAGGGTTCGATCATTCTGCTGACGGCATTAGAAAATGCCTCCACAAAAGGGTTCTTATGATTCAACCCCTCTCGTTCATCACTGATGATTGCCATCCCAAGGCCTAATTTTTCGATCAAAGCCGGGCAACGTACCGTACCGAAAAGGTACTCCGTCCCCACCTGATTCTCATATTCAAACAGCTGACAATCAAGCACTGCCATACCGGAGAGGATAACCAATCCGTTTGTCCGTTCGTCGCCCTTGAGGGTTAGTTCTGCATCCTGTGCGCGCTTAAGAGTAAGGGTAAACGGATATGTTATCTGCTCATATACAAAATTCCCGGCTTGATCCGGCCCCAGCAGCACAACTGCAGACGGCTCCGCATAGCGTACCTCTTTGCTGTATTCGACTTCTTTGCCTTGCTGCATATTGATTAGTTCCACGTCTCGACGTATCAGCACATCGCGCAGATAGATATTATTGGCTAACGCATGCACGACAGATCGATAGTGCGATATATTTACCTGCTTGTTTTCAATCAGAACAGTTACCTGAGTGCCACTCTCGGCAATGCCAAGCCGGCTATAATCTTCTGCTGACGCAGGACGATCGCCGCCCCCGTCATCGTATAAATAACCGCCGTTATCGTTCCGGAACAGCTCAATACGAGAATAACGTCCTGCGTGAACGGTTTCTATCAAACCGCGACCGAGCCCATAAATAGCCTGCTTCAAGCCGCGGCCGAAATAACCGCGCCCGTCCCCTTCGCCGCGTGCCAATGGACTATGGGCCCCGCCATAAGTCAAGATCAAAGAGACCTGCTGGAATGTCATCCCCTCCGCCTGGTCGGTGACCACCAATAGTGCATTTTCCTGATGTCGCTCATACGCGATACGGATCTGTCCAATCACCGGCATATCCGTTTTTTCCAGCCGTGCATAGCTCTCATCGCTGTTAGTAATCAATTCTACCAATGCCTTTTCAATAGATGCAAAACGCCGCGAATCGATATCGATCACCCGTTGGTCTACGGGGATTGGGGTAATTGCCATACTATCCACCCTCTTATGTTGTGATGAGACGAATATGATACTATAGAGTATGGAATGAAAAGTGTCAAGTCTTAATAAACATCAAACCCCATGTTCGCTAGAATTGTCTAATTTTTCTTTTGGAGAACTCTCTCATGAACGAAGCCAAATTTATTTGGATGAACGGTAAATTAGTCCCGTGGCATGACGCCAAAGTCCATGTCCTTGCCCACACGCTGCACTACGGTAACGGTGTTATCGAAGGGACGAAGGTCTACAAAACCCCGAAAGGGTATGCTATTTTTCGTCTAAACGACCATACGAAGCGTCTCCTTGAATCGGCGAAAATGACTCTTTTAAACGTTCCGTATACATTAGAAGAGCTAAACCAAGCCCAAATCGATGTCATTCGTGAAAACGGCTTTACCGGCGAAAACGTCTATCTCCGCCCAATCGTCTATCTCGGATACGGCGTCATGGGGATTTATCACAAACAAGCTCCCGTAGAAGTTGCGATTGCGGCATGGGAATGGGGCGCATACCTCGGTGAAGAGGGGATGAAAAAAGGGATCCGTTTAAAAATTTCCTCTTTTAGCCGTCCGAATAATAAATCCAATATGGGTAAAGCCAAAGCGGTCGGGAACTATCTCAACAGCCAAATGGCAAAATTCGAAGCGGTTGAAGCGGGATACGATGAGGCATTGCTTCTCGATGATGAAGGGTATGTCGCCGAAGCAAGCGGAGCCTCTTTTTTCCTGATCAAAGACGGTGAACTCATCACCCCTCCAAATGACAATTCCCTTGTCTCTATCACCCAAAAAACGGTTATCGAAATGGCAAAAAACATGGGGTTCAAGGTAACACGCAGAAAAATAACCCGGGAAGAGATTTACGTCGCTGACGAAGCGTTCCTCACCGGAACGGCGGCAGAGCTTACTCCGATTCGTGAAGTCGATGCGCGTGTTCTGGGGGCAGGATGCCGCGGAGAAATGACAGAAAAATTGCAAAGCGCGTATTTTGACATCGTATACGGACGCAATCCGGATTACGAGCATTATCTTACTTACATTAACTAAAGAGTTAAGGCTGAGTTCACTCTAAAAGTGAGCCCAGTCAGCCAATCAGGATCCATTCCGATAGCATTAAAATTACAAAAAGGCACATCATGGCAAGTGATATGAACGACTATTTCAACAAGAAGAAAAATGAAAACCAAAGAAATAGCGGTTTTCAGTCTCCGAAACCTCCTAAAATCGATTTGAATTTCGGAGGTGGAAAAGCAGGAATGTTTTATCTCATCGGAGGGATCATTTTATTGCTGATCCTTGCAAAGCCGTTTGTTATCATTACCGAAGGGGAGCGAGGAATTCTTTCAACCAACGGAAAATACGAAGAACGAACCTTGCTTCCCGGTCTTCATTTTCTGATTCCCGTTATTCAGAAAGTCTACCTTGTCGATACCAAAGTGCGCATAATCAACTATGCGGATAAAGTCGACCGCGCTTCTACCGCAGGGGACGGAATCTTGCTTAAACCGGCAATTACGGTTTTGGATAAACGGGGGCTTCCGGTATCGATCGACATGACGGTTCAATATCGCCTCAATGCCCAGCTGGCGGCGCAAACGATCTCAAATTGGGGCTTTAGCTGGGAAGATAAAATTATTGACCCCGTAGCACGTGACGTTGTCCGCAATGTCGTCGGCCAATACGAAGCGGAATCGTTACCGATCATGCGCAACGTGATCGCCCAAAAGATTGAGGAAGGGATACGCAATACGGTTGAGGGTCAGAAAAATGCTCCTGCCGAACTCGCTTCCATCCAGCTTCGCGAAATCGGATTACCGCAAAAAGTCAAAGATCAGATTGAGCGGGTGCAAGTAGCCAAACAGGAAGTTGAACGGGCACAGCAGGATGTCGAACGGGCTAAACAAGAAGCGCTAAAAAAAGAGACCGAAGCGCAGGGGACTGCAAATGCCGTCACCATTGAAGCCAAGGCCAAAGCACAGGCAAACCATTTGATCGCACAGTCTCTCACCCCCGGATTGCTTAAACTCGAACAGATCCAAGTCCAAGGAAAGTTCAACGACGCACTCAGAGAAAACAAAGATGCAAAGATTTTTCTGACTCCCGGAGGATCCACTCCGAATATCTGGCTTGACACCAAAACACCGGAAGCACGGACTCTCACTTCAACCAAATAATGACTCTCCTTTTGGAGGGTTTATACCGTATTCATGTGTGAGTACGGTATAAATACTTAAAAGGTCACCTATGAATCTCGATCACATTGATTGGCAAAAATCCGAGCTTCTCCCCGTCATCGTCCAGGACTCTACCTCTTTGGAAGTGCTGATGATGGCTTACATGAACCGTGAAGCGCTTGAACTCTCCCTCTCGACTAAGACCGCCCACTATTTTTCCCGCTCGAAACAGCGTCTGTGGAAAAAAGGGGAAAGCAGCGGCCACTTCCAGCATATTGAGCAGTTTTTACTCGATTGCGATAATGATACACTCCTCATCAAAGTGCGCCAAGAAGGGGTTGCGTGTCATACGGGACGCAAATCGTGCTTCTTCACCGATATCGAATCCGGTGAGAGCATCAGCCGACCGGAAATTGACACGGCCGCCGCTTACGGTGTCATCGATGAGCTCTATCACACCATCCTATCGCGTAAAAACGCTGATCCTTCTACCTCCTGGACGGCGAAACTCCTCTCGAAAGGGGATAATACGATTCTCAAAAAAGTGGTCGAAGAGGCGGGAGAATTCAGTTTTGCGATCAAAGACGGGAATGAAGATGAAATTATTTATGAATGTGCCGATTTAGTCTATCATGTCCTCGTCGCACTTGGACATAAAAACATCTCCCCCGACCGGGTCAAACAAGAACTTGCGCGCAGGTTCGGGACAAGCGGGATTGCGGAGAAAAACTCTAGGGACAAATGAAAGCACTCATCCAAGATTTTATCCATCAGCTGATTATCTACGATTACTTCCTTTTTGGAGGGATCTTTACCCTTTTTCTCCTTTTTCTTATCCTCGCAATCGTATTGCGGGATAAAATAAAGCTGGCAATTTTTTCCGTTCTCTTCGCTTTTATCATTTTGACGGTAGGCCCCGTTGCAGGGTACATTGCATTGCATCAATATCTATTTCAGCATACGATCATTCTCCGTGAAGTAAAAGCACTGGAGTTTACCGAAGCGCTTTTAATCGAAGGGGATATCAACAATACCTCCAAACGAACATTTCACGAGTGCACGGTAAGTGCGGGAGTCTATAAGGTGGCTCATAATAAATTCCTCGATCCCATCTACCCCAATATACCGTTTAAAAAAGGTGCTTTAATCGTGCAAAAAACGATTCCTCCGGGGAAATCGGCACCTTTTAAACTTTTTGTCGAGCCGTTCCGATATACTAAAGATTATAACGTCACCGTAAAGGCGAAATGCAGATGAGTCCGTTAACCTATTGGCACTATTTACTGGTAAGCATATTGGTTCTTCTCTTCATCATAGGGGCGATTTTAGCGTTACGGAGCAATGCAAAATACTCTTTCCTTACCGCCTTGATCCTTGTTCTCATCGTTACAGGAATCTTTGGGTGGATCTCGATCAATCAAAGCGTTTATCGTGTCGAAATTTCCAATCTGGATGATCATCGTCTCTACCAGTCCGAACAGGTCGTCATTAAAGGGACCGTCAAGAATGTCGGCAAATTTCCGGTATCGAATGTCATCGGTGTCGTCAAACTCATCAACAACCGGAGCAATATCGATAAAAAAATAAGCCAGTTTAAACAGCCCACCGCTTTTGCAGAGCTGTATGAAGGTGATGATCCCTCCTACAAACCGCAAAACATTACCACAGAACATGTCATTGCGGATTACCTGAGTCCGGGAGGTGCAAAATCGTTTACGATTATCCTGGACTATCCCCCCTATTTCAATAGCGGCACGTATGAAGTTGACGGAAAAGTCAATTAGTACTTTAACCCCACTGCTTTTAGCGAGTCGTTAATCGCGCGGAACTGTTTATTTTTCTCCATGCACCACTCCGGCGCTATGAGAGTCTCATCATCGATCCCAGCACTGATACGCTGAACACTCACATGCGGCGGCTTAAGGATAAGAGCCTCTTTCAGCACTTCTATATACAACTCTTGCGTAATAGGGGTAAATTCTCCTCTGGCATACTCATTTGCCAAGGCTGTCCGTTTTACGACATACAACGGATGGTATTTCACCGAATCAATCCCGAGTTCGTACGCCCGTTTTGCCGTCTGCAGCATCATGGATTTATCTTCTCCAGGCAAACCGAAAATCAGGTGCCCGCACACGTTCAATCCATGTTTTTTTGCTTTTTGTATCGCCCTTTCGACATTCATACTGTCATGACCGCGATTGATCCGCTGCAGTGTCACATCAAAAATCGACTGGATTCCAAATTCAATCCATAGCTCTGTTTTTTTGGAGAGTTCTGTCAGATATTCAAACGTCTCATCGTCAATGCTGTCTGAGCGGGTACCGATACTGAGTCCTACAACATTGTCAAAGGTAAGTGCTTTTTCATAAAGCGCCTTCAAAGTTTCAAGCGGTGCATATGTATTGGTAAAACTCTGAAAATAAACCAGGTATTTTTGGGTTCCGTGCTCGGCTGTCAGTTTTTTTGACAAAGCATTGAATTGCCATTCGAGCTGCTGAAGCTGCTGCTCGAGATAAGGATTCTGAGGCGATTGGAGATTGAGAAAAAATCCTTTTAACGGCTTCGCTTTGTCAAGGCTGGGGCTAAAAGAGTCATTCTCGCAAAAAGTACATCCCCCTTTTGCGACAGTCCCGTCAATATTAGGGCAGGTAAACCCGGAAATGGAGATGGGCACTTTGGAGACTTTAACGCCGAATTTACGGTGCAGATATTGCCCGAACGTAAAAATCTGCTCCCGCATTCTTATTGACCTTAGAGAATATATTTGCCGGTAAAACAGGCGGTACAGTAGTTCTCTTCTTTGCCGTTGACGCTATGAAGCAGCGCTTCGTTACTTAGATAGCCTAAAGAATCGGCTTCGATAAAAGCGCAAATTTCATCGATCGACATATTGGCCGCAATTAGTTTCTCTTTATCGGGAGTATCCACTCCGTAGTAACACGGATCGGTTGTCGGCGGGCTCGATATTCGCATATGCACTTCACTCGCCCCCGCAGCTTTGAGCATACGGACGATCTGACGACTGGTCGTTCCTCGGACGATTGAGTCATCGATGACGATCAGCCGTTTCCCTTTAATGAGACGTTCGATCGGTGAAAGTTTCATTTTAACTTTCAGATCGCGCATCTCCTGCGTCGGTTCGATAAATGTACGCCCGATATAGTGGTTACGCATAATCGCCATCTCAAAAGGGATGCCGCTCTCTTGCGCGTAACCGATCGCCGCAGGGACACCGCCGTCAGGGACAGGAACGACCATATCGGCAATCGCCGGCTGCTCTTTGGCAAGCTCTTTCCCCATTGCTTTACGCATCTCATAAACGTTTTGGGTATAAACGTTCGAATCGGGACGGGCGAAATAGACATACTCGAAAATACAATGTTTCGGAGTCGGTTCAAATACTTTAATCGATTTTGGCGCTTTGTCTTTTTCAAAAATCAACAATTCACCCGGCTCTACGTCGCGGATAAATTCTGCCCCGATCAAATCGAACGCACACGTCTCCGAAGCAACGACATAACCGTCTCCGACACGCCCGAGGCTGAGCGGACGAAATCCGTGCGGATCACGCATGGCAAACATTTTCGAACGGCTTAAGAAGACCAAAGAATAGGCCCCTTCGATCTTTTTAACCGCGTCAATGATGCGGTCAGTCAGATGGTGCTGATCACTTTTAGCGATCAGATGGATCAAATTTTCCGTGTCCATATAGGTCTGAAAAATAGCCCCTTTTTTAATGAGCGCGTCACGTACCTCTTTGGCATTGGTGAGATTTCCGTTATGGACAATCGACATCTCCCCCAGATCATATCGGGCGAAGACCGGTTGAGCATCAAGGATCGAGTCATCTCCTGCCGTCGAATAGCGGGTGTGTCCGATCGCCATATGCCCTTTGAGGGTATTGAGCTTTTGAGTATCAAAAACTTGTGTAACTAGCCCCCGGTCTTTAATAGTGTAAAGTTTTTCACCATTACTTGTGCTGATCCCAGCCGCTTCTTGTCCCCGATGCTGCAAGGCATGAAGGGAAAAATAAGCCAACTTGGAGGCCTCCGGATGATCAAAAATACCGACTACTGCACATTTTTCATTTAAGCTACGCACACAAAATCCTTACTCTATATCTAAACAATCGCTAATTGTATACAACCCGTTGGGCTTGCCTACCAACCATTTTGCGGCACGAATCGACCCTTTGGAAAAGGTATTGCGGCTCGTTGCCGTATGATGCAGCTCTACAAACTCGCCGTCATTGTAAAATCCGACCGTATGACGCCCGACGATATCGCCGCCGCGCAATGCCATTACGGCGATCTCATCTTTGGTTCGTTCTCCAATATTGCCGTTACGCCCGCTGACGCGTACAGCATCCAGATCCAAATTCCGACCTGCCGCTGCCGAATGGGCTAGTGTCAATGCCGTCCCGCTTGGAGCATCTTTTTTGTGACGGTGATGCTGTTCGACGATCTCAATATCAAACCCGCTGAGCGTCTTCGCTGCGGCATACACCAACTTATTCAACAATGCCACCCCAAGCGACATGTTGGTCGCATACAAAATCGGCATCGACTCGCTGGCCGTCTTGAGAAGATTCATCTGATGTTCATCCAACCCCGTCGTGCCGATAACCAGCGGACGCGGATTTTTAATCGCCTCTTCCAACAAAACTTGCGTTGCTTCCGGGAGGGAAAAATCGATAATGACATCGGAGCCTTTAAGCAAGGTGGCCATATCATTCGTCACCAAGACCGAAGGATCAATCGAAAAATTAAGCTCATTGCGGACATAAACGGCCCCCAGTGAAATCTCTTTTTCATGATGTAAATCCTCGATCAACAATCGACCGACTCGACCACCTGCACCAAATACTCCTGCTCTCACCATATCAGAGATCCCCATTCCGTATTATTCTAAAGGCATTTTATCGTTTTAGTGTTTAAAAAGTACGTAAGTACTCAATGCCCATCCACAAAAGCTATTGCCTGCAATGCGGCAACCGCTCCGTCACCTGCTGCACATACGACTTGTTTTGGCGCTTCCGCGCGCATGTCGCCCGCTGCAAAAAGGCCCGGCACAGATGTTTTCATACTTAAATCGACTTTAACTTCTCCCCACGGGGTCATATCACATAAAAAACTGCCGTCTTCTTGAATCAACACCTGATTATTGATATTGTTTCCGACGAAAACAAATACACCCGGTACATCAATCTGACGGGTTGAGCCGTCTTTGAAAGCGATACGAATTCCGGTTACCCCCATCGCATCCCCGACCACTTCTTCGGGTATCGCATTCACAACAAGCTCAATATTGGAGCTATTCTTAACCCGTTCTATCGTATTGGGGGCAGCACGGAAAGTATCGCGGCGATGGATAAGGTACACTTTAGAGCAGATTTTTGCCAGATAAAGGGCCTCTTCCAAAGCCGTATCTCCGCCACCGATGACAGCAACCTCTTTACCTTTGTAAAAGAACCCGTCGCATGTTGCACAGGTACTGATACCGCGCCCGAGAAAAACATCTTCGCCGATGAATCCCGCACGCTTAGGGGTTGATCCGGTACACACGATAACGCTTTTGGCCTCATCACTGCTCCCGTCCGATTTATATACCGTAAAAATACCGTTTTCACCGCGAGAAATATGGGTTACATCAGACATTTCATGCTTAAGACCGAAACGTTGACATTGCTCAGGCCAGGGGATCATCAAATCCATACCGCTGATATTATGACCGCTAACACCCGGATAGTTCTCAATTTCTGAACTCATAGTGATCTGACCGCCGGGCATCCCTTTTTCAAACATAACAACGTTGTTAAGTCCGCCTCGCGTTGTATAAAGCCCTGCCGTTAATCCTGCAGGACCTCCTCCGATAATAGCGCAATCCAACATAACTAAAGCCCTCCGCTTTTTGATGTCAAATCATACACTTTTGTAGTTAAAACAGACTACTATCTGCTTCTAATGAAAATTGCTTTAGAAAACTTTTAGAACGAAGATGAGTATATTTAAAGAAGAAAAAGAGATGAGGGAGGATTTAAAAAAATCACAAACGATTTTGGACACTCTGCCGAAGACATTCTCCCCCCTGCGGGTAGAACCTCATGTTAACGCAGCCAAAGGAATCTATTCCTTTGGCGTTTTATTATAATAGCGCGTTGATTTTATCAGCAAATGCTTGCTTAGAAGCTGCACCGACCATTTGTTCAACAACTTCACCGTTTTTGAAGAAAAGGATTGTCGGGATTGAGCGGATACCGTATTTAACAGCAATATCTTGCTCTTCGTCTGTATTCACTTTACAAATCTTAGCTTTACCGTCATACTCGGCAGCCAACTCTTCAATAACCGGAGCAATCATACGACAAGGCCCACACCAAGGAGCCCAAAAGTCGACCAATGCAACACCCTCTTTTGTTACTTCTTCAAAATTTGATACTGTCAATTCAATGTATTTACCCATTGCACATCCTTGAGTTCTGTTTATTATAGGGACATTATAACGCCCCTTTCTTTAAAACGTCTTATTACATAACTCTCACATTTTTTCTCAGCCGCGGGAGGTTAAGTGCCATTTTATTTCATCAGACAATTTCGGGAAAGCTCCCCTCTTTTTCATGCTGACATGCTTCTTTTGACATCATTGCGGCATATTTACTTTTGATCTCTTCGAGGGTCAATTCCCCCGGCGGTTTTCTGACAGCGATATACCCGCACATCTTTCCGCTTTCATCATATTTGGGAGATACCATGACGACTACCCAATAATAGGCTCCGTCTTTGCGTAAATTTTTTACATACCCTTCCCAGGGATAACCCCTCGTTACCGTTTCCCACATCGACTGAAAGCAGCATTTTGGCATATCAGGATGGCGGATGAGCGAATGCGGTTTACCTATCAACTCCTCTTTTGCATAGCCCGACATCTGTACAAACAAACGGTTGACATAGGTAATTTTGCCATGAAGGTCGGTTTCGGTAATCATATTCCCGCCCTCAAACTTTACTTCCACATTCGTCGGTATCGGTCTTTGCATCGTAAAACCTTCCATAACAAAATTACTATTACAAAAAATTATATCAATTGATATCCGTTATGTCAAATAATATAATGTAATTTAACAAAAATAACTATAAAGTTATGTTTTCGATCCATTCGATCCCCTCATCCGAGATAATCAATGCATCAATACAATACTCGCCTGTAAACCGTTTTTTCTGAAGATAGGTCTGGATGGTACGATTGAGTTTTTGGAGTTTAAAGGGGGTAATATTATAGACGGCCTGCTCATAACTCTGAGCACTCTTAACCTCTACGAAATGAAGCACCGTATCTTTTAACGCAATAATATCGATCTCGCCGAATCGGTTATAAACATTACGTTCGAGGATCCGTAAACCGCATGATCGTAGATATTCGCATCCGCGCTCTTCGGCAATCGTGCCTTTGGCGCGGCTCACAGACTACTCCAGGTAGTCGGGTTTGATCACCTCGACTTTGATCGATTTAAAGCGTGCCGTTTTAATGAGCTCATCATATTCGTCCCCGAATAGAAAATTGATCCGGCTTTTAGCATGGTGAAACGTAGTAAACAACGTCCCTTTTTTAACCGTTGAACTCACCTTGACCCGCAGCGGAGCACTTTGCCCGTATTCACTTTTAAGGACCACAAAATCTTTATATTCAAAAAATTCTTCGTCCTCCACACTTACCAGCAACGTATCCTCCGTATGGCTTCGGCTGAGTTTTTCACATGCATTGGTTTGGGCGGAATTATTGTAATGGACCAGCACTCGCCCTGTGGTCAAATAGTATCCGTCGTGCGCCCCGGTACTTAACAGCTCTTCTACCTGGCCGCGCGGTTCATACTGTTTATAGCGGTACGAACCGATTCCGTCCTTTGTCCTGAAATCATGCAGATGCAACACCGGGGTGTCTTCTTCCCCGACCGGCCATTGCAGCCCGCGAAGACGATTTGCTTCGAGTTTTTCATAACTGGCACCGCCGAAACGGTTGGGCGCGTCCACCCGTACTGCTTCCCACACATCGCGAGAGGTTTTAAAGCCGAGATCTTTTCCGTATCGTTTGGAAATTTCGGCGATCACTTCCCAGTCGTCGGGCATCGTGACATGGACCAGCGGTTGCGAAAGGTGGAGCCGCCGTTCGGCGTTCACATAGACGCCCGTCTTCTCGTAGGCACTTTTAACACCAAAGATGATGTCGGCAAATTTGGTAATCTCATTGTCAAACAGTTCATTTACGATCAGCAATTCCAAGTTTTTAAGGGCTGTATGAATTTTATTTTGGTTGGGATGGATATGGGCAATATCTTCACCGATATTAAACAGCGCCTTGATCTTTCCCTCAGCCATCGCGTTAATAATATCGGGGGTCATCATCCCTACCTCTTTGGGGGGCTGATAATCGGGGGCATAATAAGGGAGCATCCCGACATCGCATGTCCCCTGAACATTGTTTTGACCGCGCAGCGGCATAAGCCCAGCTCCGCGTTTGCCGATATTTCCGGTCAACAGTGCCAGATGGGTAATCGCCATAACGGCGTACGATCCATCAAGGTGTTCCGTAATCCCCAGACCCCAGAAAAAGAGTGTCTTACGTGTCGCATATTTGCGTGCGACATGACGAATCTCTTCTGCCAATGACTCATATCCGGAAAGGGTGAGGAGAAAATCCGGGTCGGCATACGGATCGCTCAGAATAGCTTTCTTATACTCTTCATACCCCTTGGTACGGGCTGCGATAAAATCACGGTTCACAAGATCTTCGGAAATGATGACATGCGCCATCATATTCAGGATCATCAGATTCGCTTCATACGGAATACTCAAATGATGTACTGCCGATTTAGAAAGCTGAATACGCCGCACATCCAATACTGCCAGCTCTACCCCTTTTTGTTTGATCACATCAAGCATACGGTTGGCGACAATCGGATGTCCTTCGGTCGTATTCGAACCCATGACGATCATAAATTCGGTTTCGTAAATATCATCGAAAGGATTGGTCGCCGCCCCTTCGCCGATCGTCGTCCGCATCCCTTTAAGGGAGGGAGAGTGACAGACGCGGGCACAGTTGTCGACATGCGGAGAGCCGACCACATGACGGGTAAAGTGCTGAAACAGATAGGAACCTTCGCAACTGGTTCGGGCGCCGCCTATCGATGCCAAGGTATGGGAACCGTATTCATCGGTCAGGGATTTTAACTTACGTGCGGCAAGCTCATACGCACTCTCATAATTGATTTCATAGAAATCGCTTCCGACCGGTTCGAGATAATCCATATCCAAATCGGCGAACAATGCCGAATTCGCAGTCAAAAATGATTTTCTGACCCGTGCGTTATGCAGACGCTTCGGATGGGTAACAAAATCCCATCCCTGTTTCCCTTTGATACACAATCGCCCTTGAGAAACTGTCCCTTCTTCTTTGGCAAAGATTTTTTGGATTTTGTTCTCTTCAACCTCAGCGGAAATATCACATCCTACACCGCAATAGGTACAAACGCTGTCGATGACCATCGGATATTCCTCAATCGTTCAGGCTATGAGCCCTTTTTAAAATTAGTGAAGTTTACAATTTTGTCTCTTAAGGACTGCGGAAGTAACGTGAGAATTCGAATCATTAAGTAAAATCTAAAAGGAAAAGCATAACGGATTTTTTTTCGTTTAATCGCATGAGTTATTCGTAGTATCCCCTCTTCGGTAGTCATAAAAAACGGCATTTTAAATCGGTTCTTCTGCGTCATCTCTGATTCGATAAATCCGGGCATGATTGTCATAACAGTAATACCATGCGGTTTTAATTGGTAGTGCAGCCCTTCAGAATAGGCATTAAGTGCCCGCTTGGAACTGCTGTAGGCGATCGAGGTCGGCATCGTAAAGAGTGAGGCAAGTGACGAAATAAAAACGATCTCTCCCGATCTTTGCTCAATCAGTTTCGGAATAATCGGTTCTAAGAGAGCATGAACGCTCAAGAAGTTGGTGCAAAATAAACGATAAATATCTTCAAACGGAGTTATTCCCCCCGTATGCCCTATCGATACTCCAGCATTAAGGATGATTCGATCAATCGGCTTTTGTATTAATTCTTTCCCGATCGTACCCATCCGCGCAAAATCAGTTACATCGGCAACGATACACTCGACCTCTGCACCCCTTAAACGGCATTTCTCAGTTACATCGGCCAATCGCTCTTCTCTACGGGCGATCAGGATAAGCGAATTATCGGCACATGCATAATAAAGTGCCAACGCTTCACCCAGACCACTGCTCGCTCCGGTTATAATAATTCGCATTTTATTGATTTAGTGTCTTTTGAACAATCGCGTAAATACTTTTTGCAAACATATAAAATTCTTGCGCATCTTCCAACGTTGGTTTCCCGTTTGGTAATAATCCAAAATCTCCGGGATAGCGTGAATCAATATACAACTCATCGAGCAAATGAAGCTGATCCTCACCGTTTTCAAAAGAGGACAAATCGATACCCACACGAGAGGCAAGCGTTTTTAATTTATGAATTTTTGGAAGCTCAAGACTTCTCTCTTCCCCGAGCGCTTTTAAACTTTTTTCGATGCACTGTTGCGCATGAAAGGCAACCATATGCGATAACGACTCTTCATTGATGATTTTACTAATAACCGCAAGATCATCTTGTGCCGCTTTAAGCCACTCATGTGCGAGTAACTTCATATTAACGCTATCCCCTCACGCAATATTTTACGGCTTAACATCCCGTCCAATTCGACAAACTTCTGATACATCGGTTTGGTGTGTGCGATGAGATCGATCGGAATCTGATTTTGTATCTCATCGAGCGCTTTAATAGTCTTTAAAAAAACAGCGCTTTTTTCACGCCAGTTCTGCGGTGTATGCTCATCTGAAGTAACAACATACAGATCAATATCACTCGACGCATTCGGCTCACCGTACGCATAACTGCCAAACAATACGACCTTTTCAGGTTTTAACGGCAATAAGCTTTCAATAATGGCATTTTTAAGTTCTTGACTTAGTTTCATAGCTGTATTTTAGCGAAAAATCTAATTTTTGAGGTACTCTCTCGTCATCCCCTGAATCTAACTGACGGATTTAAAATGAGTGGGCATACCCCTATAACTAAAGAACATTTATGTTCCATACAAAACAAATACCAAACAAAAACAAGTTGGCCTCGTTCTTCTCTTTTACCAGCTTTAGAAAAGTATCAAGAAAAAATACGCAAACAGTATGTAGAAGCATCTGAAACAGTTGGTCAATCAGAAGACATAGATAAAATAAATAATACTCTTATCAGGGTAGCGAATAGACATTGACTCTCATTTAAAACCACTGAATCCCCGATCGAGTCGGGGATGACGCGAAGCCAAAACCCGCTATAATTTCACTATGAATGAAACACTAAAAATCGGGGAGATTAATATCCTCGTTATCGATCGGGATACGACACCCGGACTTTTTTTACGCGCATTGGATGAGAGCGATATTTTATTGCCCAATCAATACGTTACGGATGCGATGCACATCGGCGATACGATAGACGTTTTTGTCTATACCGACAGTGAAGACCGCCCCGTTGCTACAACCGCAACACCCAAAGCAATGGTAAATCAAATCGCATTTGTTGAAGTCGTGGATACGACTGCGATCGGTGCCTTTGTCGATTGGGGATTGCCCAAAGATCTGTTTGTCCCGCGTGTCTACCAAAAGCGCCCTTTTACCGTAGGTGAAAAACGGCTGATACGTGTCATTTTAGATGAAAAAACCAATCGTCTTGTTGGGACGGAAAAAATAAGCGGTGCCCTTATCGATGCACCCAAAACCTTTTACCCCAACACTCCCGTGTCGTTTATGATCATTGCAAAGACACCGTTGGGATACAAAGCGATCGTCGATCACTATTACGAAGGGATGATCTACAGCAATGAAATTTTCGAAACCGTCCATGTCGGCGACGTCAAAAACGGTTTTATTAAACAGCGGCGGGATGACGGAAAACTCGATTTATCGCTGCAAATGATCGGCAAAGCCAAATCGGGAGATGCCGCCAATAAAATTTATGAGATGCTCCAACAAAACGGCGGTATGCTCCCGTATAACTACAAAAGTGATCCCGACTCGATCCAGCGCACATTCGGCCTGAGCAAAAAGAATTTCAAAAGCGCCCTGACGGAATTGACCAATACCGGAAAAATCACAATAAAAGAGAGTGGAATTTATGGGATATAAACCAAAAAGAAACCCGTTTGCCCGTCTGGCAGCGCGAAATATCAGTTATCAGGAAGGGGACCGTACCATCACCCTGATCAGTCTTGATAGAGTAACAATGACCCTGGAAGTGACAATCAAAGAAGGTTCCACCGTAACAACGGATACAAAATATCCTTTTGCACACCTCCCAAAAAAGGTCAAGCAAGAGATCCATCCGCTATAATTTCTCCAACTATAACTACCAAAGGATTTGAATGTCACAATTTTCAAATATCACAATTGATAAAAAAGCCAATGTCTATTTTGACGGAAAAGTGTCCAGCCGTACCCTTCACTTTGCCGACGGAACCATTAAAACACTTGGAATCATGTATCCGGGTGAATATACTTTCGGTACCGGAGATAAAGAGATCATGGAGATCATGAGCGGTGAGATGGATATTCAGCTTCCGGGTTCTGACGCATGGGTCACCATCACCGGTCCGCAAAGCTTTGAAGTGCCGGCAAACAGTTCATTTAATCTGAAAGTGAAAACACTCAGCGATTACTGCTGCAGCTACATCAAATAATCTTCCTATAAGACGTTAAACGACAAAGTCGTTTAACGCCGTACCTCTACGTCTGATTCAGCGACCCATCCCTCTTTATCAAATGGTTCCCACCCTCTTTTCATCCCTATCCCGCTTATTTTATAATATTCTCCCCGTTTGCTCTTGGAGGTCAATGTCGTATTTGCTTTATAGACCGTGCATGCTCCTGCACCCGTACACACTTTCGCCCCCTCTTTTGTGAGCAACCTGACCGGATGTATCTCTTGCATTTCGCCAGTTACAGGGCTAATCTTCTCTTTTTTCTCTTCGTGTTTGTCCGTATCCGTTTTTCCGTCTATGATCGCCAAAACAAGTTTTCGTGACTCTGCATCCCCTTGTTTCGCCGCAAGGGCCAGCCACATCATGGCCAATCCGTCATTCTGCTTGACACCGCGCCCCGATGCATACATAATCCCGATATTATATTGAGCGTCAATATGCCCTTGATGGGCCGCTTTTTCATACCATTTAACGGCCAATGTCTCGTTTTTTTCGACCCAAAGGCCCCGTTCATACATCACCCCTATTTGGAATTGCGCTACGCTGTCGCCGCGTAGTGCATCCGTATACACTTTCCAGAAAGCTTGCGTATAATTTTCTTCGCTCAAGGGCTCATCATAGGTTTCTGCATGGCTACAATCCATCAGCCCCATTATCAGTAAAAGTATACTTATCCATCGCCTCATCTTTTCTCCAATATTCAGTTCATTCTTAAAGTGTATTGTAGGCTCTGTCTCCGGCGTCGCCTAATCCCGGGATGATGAATTTGTCATCGCTGAGTTGTTTGTCTATTTGAGCAATTATCATTTTTACATCTGCATGGGCGGCTTCCACTACTGCCACCCCTTCGGACGAAGCGACGATATTTAGGGTCATGATTTTTTCAGCCCCTTTGCTTTTAACGGCGGCGATTGCATCACACAACGAGCCTCCCGTCGCCACCATTGGATCGACGATGATGACCGTCTTGCCGCTGCAATCGCCGACACGGTCGTAATACAAAACACTTTTATGTGTCTTCTCGTCCCGTTTGATCCCTAAAAATCCGGATACGGACCCTGGCAACAGTTCTATCAGCGATTCATGCATCGGCAGTGCTGCCCGCAATACGGATACCACCATAAAAGAGGATTCGTCGAGAAATTCAAACGCATCTTTTCCCCGCCATGTCGTAATGTTTTTGGTCAGCAACGGTGCATCGCGTAGCACCTCATAGGCCAATAATTTTGTAATTTCATGTATCGTATGACGAAATATTAACGGCGGTATCGTATGATCACGAAGTGTATTAACAAGAGAAGTGAGTAAAGGGTGATGTAGTGAAACGTGCATTTTCGCTCTTTCGTCTAAATGCGCAATTATAGTAGATTATTTTGTTTTATCCGCCACCTGCTAAGTGCAGGGGAATTATTTATAGCGGTATGTAATACGCCCTTTATCTAAACTATAAGGGGTTAATTCGATTTTAACCGTGTCTCCGGGAAGAATTTTAATGTAGTGCATTCGCATTTTTCCTGCGATATGACACAAAATTACATGCCCGTTTGGCAATTCCACACGAAACGTTGCGTTTGGTAGTGCCTCAATAATCTTTCCGTCAACTTCAATGACATCATCTTTTGCCATAATGATCCTTTTTACGCGATTGATAATATTTCAGCTCTACCGTTGATAATCGCAACCGTATGCTCATAATGAGAGCCTCTCAGCCCATCCGTACTCACGACATCCCAACCATTTGCCAAAATTTTGGAAGTCCCTTCTTTTTGACAAATCATCGGCTCCAGACAAAAAACCATTCCGTTTTTGATCTTCGGACCCGCTTTGGCATTCGTCCCGTCCAAATAATTTGGAATCTCCGGTTCTTCATGCGGTTTTTTACCGATACCGTGACCGCAGAACCCTCTTAACGGTACAAACCTTCGTGCAAGGATGAACTGTTCCATTTCATAAGAGAGCTCTTTAAATCGCATACCATCTTTAATGATATCAATCGCAAAATATAGGGTATCTTTAGCGCATGCGATCAATGCTTCGTCTTCGGGGCTGATTTTGCCCACACCGACAGATATTGCCGCATCGCCGAAATATCCCCCTTTTTTCGTTCCGACATCGTATCCGACGATATCCCCCTCTTTCAGAGCATAGTCGGTCGGAATCCCATGAATAATGACATCATTGACAGAGGTACAAACGGCACTAGGGAAACCGTAGAGACCTTTAAAAGAAGGGATGGCACCGTGGCTTCGGATATACTCCTCACCCATTGCGTCAAGTTCTTTTAATGTCATTCCCGGCTTAGTGTGCTCGGCTAATAACTCTAACGTCGCGCCGACGATTTGATTCGCAGCGCGAAGTTTCGCTATTTCATCATTTTTGCGTAGCGCAATCGCCATTTTTAAAGGCCAACCGCACTAAGGGTTTGATATTTGCTCATGTAAACTTGAGCTTCAATCCGACGCATCGTGTCCAATGCGACTTGAACGACGATCAATACCGCCGTTCCGCCGAAATAAAACGGTACGCCCATCGCTTTGACCGCTACCCATGGAAGGGTAGCAACCAATCCAAGATAAAGAGCTCCGGTAAAGGTTAGACGGCTTGCCGTTTCATTTAAAAACTCCTTGGTTGAATCGCCGGGTCTTACACCCGGAATAAATCCACCCTGTCGTTTCAAGTTATCAGCAATATCTTTTGCATTAAATACAATCGATGCATAAAAGTAAGCGAAAAATACCACAAACACAAACTGCAGGAAGTTAAAGAAATAATGGTGCGGATTAAGCACATCAGCAACAGACTGCACGTAAGGATTCGTACTGCTAGAGAGAACCGTCATCGGGAACATCAAAATCGCCGAAGCAAAAATAACCGGGATTACCCCTGAAAGATTCACTTTAACCGGAATATAGTTCATAACCCGCTTGTTTTGATTTTGCAACATTGTCTTTTTCGCATACGTTACAGGAATACGGCGTTCACCGAGTTCCACATAAATAATGACCAAAATAGTTCCGACGATCAGGACCAAGATTCCCAATACGGCCAAAAAGCTCATCGCGCCGGTATTAACCATCGTGATTGCCTGAGAGATCGCACTTGGAATAGCAGACACGATACCGGCAAAAATGATTAACGAAACCCCGTTACCGATTCCGCTTTGGGTAATCTGCTCACCGATCCACATCAACAGCATTGTCCCCGCCAACATCGAAACGGTAGCCAACAAGACAAACGTCGAATGGTCGACCAATATTGCACTGGTACCGCCTTTGCCTGTCATACTTTGAAGACCGATACTTACCCCTATCGCTTGTACAATGGTAATAGCAATGGTTGCATAACGGATAATCTGCATGTATTTCACCATGCCGTCACGTTCTTTTTTCATTTGTGCCAATGTTGGAAATGTAGCAGCTAAAAGTTCCATGATGATCGAAGCGGTGATATACGGCATGATGCCAAGAGAGATAATGGAGAGGCGTTCGACGGCATTACCGCTAAACATATTGAATAGACCCAACGCATCTGCTTGATGTTGATCGAAAAATGAAGCGATGACGGCTGTGTCAACACCCGGTACCGGCACGTATGCCAGTAGTCGGTAGATAAAGAGAAAACCGATCGTAATTAAGATCTTGTTTACAATTTGTTGGTTCATTATTTACCAGTTGTTGTAACGTTTTCGTCTTTGATTTTAGATGCTAAATCTTTAGCGCTTGCTCCAACAAGTTTAACACTTGTGACCGATTTTTTCAATCGGTGTACGCTGCGGATAGTTTCCAAAGTGATCTCTTCAAGTGCAGCAACTTCCGTTACACGCTCAACATTGATCACGTACGGCTTGATCACACGTGATGTAAAACCGATTTTTGGCAAACGGCGAGCAAGTGGTTGTTGTCCACCCTCAAAGTTACGTTTTTCATTGTAACCTTTACGCGCTTTTTGACCTTTATGACCTTTACCGGCAGTTTTACCGGTTCCGCTTCCCTGGCCGCGGCCAAGACGTTTTTTGCTGTGGGTTGACCCCTCAGCCGGTGTAAGATTTTCTAGTGCCATGCCTTATCCTTTGATACGCGAAAGCGCATCGATAGTTGCGCGAACCACGGTATTTGGATTGTTTGAACCCAATGACTTCGTCAAGATGTCTTGGATTCCCGCAAGTTCAAGTACCGGACGGGTAGCGCCACCGGCGATAACCCCTGTACCTTCAGATGCAGGTTTAAGCAAAATGCGGCTTGCATTGTATTTAACTTCGATATCGTGAGCGATTGTTGTCCCTTTGATCTTTACTTGCGTAAGATTTTTGAACGCTTCATCAACCGCTTTACGGATAGCATCGGGAACCTCTTTGGCTTTACCGACGCCGTAACCGACAGTCCCTTTTTTATTACCTACGACCACAAGAGCCGTAAAGCGGAAACGACGTCCACCCTTTACAACTTTTGTAACACGACCGATATTTACGATCGCTTCTGAGAATTCTTCTCTATTAATCTGATTCATCCATCAGCCCTTAAAACTTAATTTCATTTGCACGAAGTGATTCGGCAAACGCTTTTACGACACCGTGATACAAAAATCCGTTACGATCAAACGTAACTTCATTAATACCGGCATCTTTGAGGGTTTTTGCAAATGCAGCAGCCGCTTTTTCAGCATCAGCTTTATTCGCTTTTAGACCCAAAGTTTTTGAGTGTACCGCCGCAAGAGTTACCCCTTGCTCATCATTGATCGCTTGCGCGCTGATATAGCGGTTTGAACGAAATACAGAGACACGCGGCAATGCCGCGCATCCTGAGATTTTAGAGCGGATACGGCGTTTACGCTGAAGACGTTTTGCCGTTTTGTTTTTAAGTGTTTTACCTGTCATATCATCGCCCCTTATTTCTTAGATGTCTTACCGGCTTTACGCAGGATAGTCTCATCACTATATTTAACACCTTTACCTTTGTACGGCTCAGGAGGACGGAATGAACGGATAACCGCAGCGATTTGACCTACTTGTTGCTTATCTGTACCTTTGATGCTGATAACGTTTTTCTCAACAGCGATTGTCATACCCGCTGGGATATCAAAATTGATATCGTGGCTATAACCGAGTTGGAGATTTAAAACGTTACCTTGAACCGCAGCACGGTAACCGACCCCGTTGATCTCGAGTTTTTTCTCGAAACCTGTTGTCAATCCGGTAACGATATTTGCAGCAAGTGCACGATATGTTCCCCAGAATGCGCGATCAGCGCGCTGATCAGAGTTAGTACTGAATGTCAAAGCATTATCTTCAAGTTTAACACCGCAATTACCGCGAGTATCAAGAACTTGAGTTGTGTTACCTTTTACAAAAGTGATAACAGTACCGTCGATCGCAACTTTTACGTCGCTTGGGATAGAAATAGGAAGTTTTCCAATACGTGACATCTTATCTCCTTACCAAATCGTACAAAGGACTTCGCCGCCAACGCCAAGCTCGAATGCTTTATCGTTAGGTAGAACCCCTTTTGAACTGCTGACGATGATAGTACCATAACCGTTTTTGAAACGTTTAAGTTCATCTTTGCCTTTGTAAACACGACGACCAGGTTTAGAAACACGTTTTACCTCATTGATAACCGTGCGGCCATTATCGTCATATTTCAATACGACGTTAATAGTTTTCTTTACACCGTTTTCTACAACATTAAAGCTGTCGATGTAACCCTTGTCTGCCAAAATTGCAACAACTGCTTCTACTACTTTAGAGTGAACCAATGTTGTTACATCCAATCTGCGCATAGCAGCATTACGGATACGTGTTAACGAATCCGCTATCAAATCATTAATCATTTTTTTTCCTTATCTAATCATTAGGAGTATCAAGCCGGACTTACCAGCTTGACTTTCTAACGCCTGGGATTAACCCTTCGTTTGCCATTTTACGGAAACAAACGCGACAAATTCCGAAATCGCTGATAACAGAGTGCGGACGTCCGCAGATCTGACAACGAGTATAAGCGCGAACTGCAAATTTTGGTGTGCGAGCCGCTTTAGCGATCATTGACTTCTTAGCCATTATTCTCTCCCTTTAGCAAACGGCATACCAAGCATTTCAAGAAGCTTGAACGCATCTTTGTCAGCTGTTGCAGATGTAACCACAGTGATGTTCATCCCGTGGATTTGCATGATTGAATCATAATCGACTTCAGGGAAAATCAACTGCTCGGTAAGACCGAAGTTGTAGTTTCCGCGACCGTCAAAACCGTTACGCGGAATACCGCGGAAGTCTTTAACACGTGGAAGTGATACAGAGATCAATTTGTCCATAAAATCGTACATTTGGGCACCGCGAAGTGTTACTTTAACACCGACCGGCATCCCTTCACGTACTTTAAATCCTGCAACCGATTTACGAGCCACAACGACTGAAGCACGCTGGCCTGCAATGTTGCTGATCGTATCTTGGATGCTTTGGATCAATTTATTGTCTTTCATTGCGAAACCGCAACCGACAGAGATGATCACTTTTTCAAGCGCAGGAACTTGCATTACGTTTGCAATTCCCAATGAGCTTTGAAGCTCTGGCTTAAGTGCCAAATATTTATCTTTTAGTCGTGCCATGATTACGCCTCTACTTTGCGGACATTCGATGCATCAACCGGCATCTCTTTGTTCATAAATCCGCCTTGTGGATTTTGCTCGCTAGGTTTGATCGCTTTTTTAGCAATACGAACACCCTTCACGATCACTTTGTTTTTCTTAGGCATTACTTGAAGCACTTCTGCTTTTGTACCTTTGTCATCACCGGCGATTACTTCAACAGTATCGCCTTTTTTGAAATTAAATTTTGCCATCATACAACCTCCGGAGCCAAAGAGACGATTTTCATGAAACCTGCATAGCGCACTTCACGGCTAACTGGTCCGAAAATACGTGTACCGATCGGCTCACGTTTTTTGTCAAGGATAACCGCAGCATTTTCGTCGAAACGGATCAAAGAACCGTTTTCACGGTGAACTTCTTTCTTCGTACGAACAACAACCGCTGTTACAACTTGACCTTTTTTAACCTTACCGATCGGAGCCGCTTTTTTGACAGAAGCGATAATAACATCACCGACTGTCGCATAACGGCGCTTCGAACCGCCAAGAACCTTGATACACATAATTTCTTTAGCCCCAGTGTTGTCCGCTACTGCTAGACGAGTAAAACTTTGAATCATGCGTTAACTCCTTTGACCAGAGTTTTGAGACGGAACGACTTGCTTTTAGAAAGCGGTCGGCACTCAATCGCGATTACTTCATCACCAACATTAAGCTGGTTGTTTTCATCGTGAATCATATATTTTTTGAAACGTTTTACCGTTTTGTGGTAACGTGGGTGCATAACACGGCGCTCAACAACGATAGTCGCTGTTTTTTCGCCTGCTTTTGTCACTACGATACCTTGAATTTCACGTTTATGTGTCATAGATCAGCCCTTACTTCACTGCGCTTAACGCGGTGTTGATGCGTGCAATATCTTTTTTCGCCGTGCGAAGTTCGCTCGTGTTAGTCAATTGCATCATTTTTTGCTTAATTTTCAAAGTGAAAAGCTCAATCTTTTTCTCTTTGAGCATACCTTGAAGTTCAGCTGCTGTTTTTTCGCTAATATCAGAATACTTCATTGCTCATCTCCGCAGTAACAATTTTGGTTTTGAACGGGAGTTTTTGCATTGCAAGAGCTAGTGCTTCACGTGCAAGAGTCTCTTCGACACCGCCCATTTCAAAAATAATACGGCCCGGCTTGATGTTCATAACCCATTGATCCACAGCACCTTTACCTTTACCCATACGCACTTCAAGTGGTTTGGCAGTCAAAGGCTTAGCCGGGAATACACGGATCCAGATTTTACCGCTACGTTTAATGTGACGGGTAGCTGCGATACGTGCCGCTTCGATTTGGCGAGAGTTAATACGTCCCGCTTCCGTTGCCTTGAATCCGATAGTTCCGAAATCAAGTTTGTTTGCTCTTTGAGCGTAACCGCGGTTACGCCCTTTCATCATTTTACGATATTTCGTACGCTTAGGCATCAACATGATTATTTAGCCTTTCGTCGTGGACGACGTTGTTGATCATCACCACGCTCTTCTTTTGATTCTTTTGCTTCTGGTTGAATCCCTTTAGTGAGAACCTCACCTTTGAAAATCCAAACTTTAATACCGATTACACCGTATGTGGTGTGTGCTTCAGCAAAACCGTAATCGATTTTTGCACGAAGCGTATGCAACGGTACGCGGCCTTCAAGATACCATTCCGTACGAGCAATCTCGGCACCGCCAAGACGTCCCGCTACGGATACTTTAATCCCTTTTGCCCCTGCACGTTGTGCATTTTGCATAACTTTTTTCATCGCGCGGCGGAATGCAACACGTTTTTCAAGTTGAGTCGCAACATTTTCTGCAACAAGTTGTGCAGAAGCTTGTGCTTTTTTCTCTTCTTTAATATTAACGGCTACCGGTTTACCGATTAGGTTTTGAAGTGACTCTTTAACCTTCTCGATATCAGAACCTTTTTTACCGATAATGATACCAGGACGAGCAGCGATGATTGTAACGCGAAGACGCTTCGCAGTACGCTCGATCACGATGTTGCTCACACCGGCGTAGTAGAGTTCTTTTTTCAAGAATGTACGGATTTTGTAATCTTCACCGAGAGATACCGCAGCCGTTTTAAAGTTAGGGAACCAACGAGATTCCCAGTTGCGGTTGATACCTAGACGAAGTCCGATAGGATTAACTTTATGACCCATAATTATTTACCCTCTACTTCTACCAAAATGTGTGCTGTCGGTTTACGGATTCCCGAAGCGGTACCACGTGCACGTTGAGTGAAACGTTTAAGTACCGGACCGTTATCGACGCGGCATGATTTGATAACACAATCTTCCGCTTCGTTACCGCTGTTTGCAACTGCAGACGCAACCACTTTAGCAATGATTTTTGCCGCTTTATTAGGAGTGAACTCTAATGCAGCCAATGCTTGTTCAGCATTCATACCTTGAATTTCGCGAGCGACCAAACGAGATTTAGTCGGAGATACGCGAACGAATTTTAATAGTGCTCTTGCCATATCTCTTCCTTATTTCCCGATTTTCTTCTGTACAGAACCTTTATGGCCCTTAAACGTACGTGTTGGTGCAAACTCACCAAGTTTGTAACCGATATGGTTTTCTGTAACGAAAACCGGTACAAACTGACGGCCATTATGGACGGTAAACGTTAAACCGATCATATCTGGCAAGATCACACTACGGCGTGACCATGTCTTGATTGGTTTGTTGCTTTTCGTCTCTTTGGCAGCAATCACTTTTTTCATAAGGTGTCCGTCAACGAACGGTCCTTTTTTTACTGATCTAGCCATTATCTACCTCTTCGGATTTGATTTACGGCGAGTAATAATCAATTTATCACTTGCTTTCTTCTTACGTGTTTTAGCACCTTTAGTCGGTTTACCCCATGGAGTAACCGGGTGACGCCCTGAGTTAGTTTTACCTTCACCACCACCATGCGGGTGATCGATAGGGTTCATCGCAGAACCACGCGTTTGAGGACGGATACCCATGTGACGCGTACGACCCGCTTTACCAAGAACGATGTTGATGTACTCTTCGTTACCAACGGTACCGACAGTCGCCATACATTCGCCAAGGACGTAACGCATTTCACTTGATGGAAGACGTACAGATACATACTTTCCTTCACGACCCATGATTTGAGCAGATGTTCCGGCTGAACGAACGATTTGTCCGCCTTTACCCGGCTTAAGCTCGATATTGTGAATCGTAGTTCCCACAGGAATATTCATCAATTTCATAGCGTTACCCGCTTTGATATCCAATCCGCTCTCTGCAGCAGCGATAACATCACCTACTACCAAACCTTTTGGTTGAAGAATATAACGTTTGTCACCGTCAACATAATTGACAAGTGCGATACGACAGTTACGGTACGGATCGTATTCGATTGCTGCAACAGTACCGGCGATACCGAATTTGTTACGTTTGAAATCGATGATACGGTAAAGCTTTTTAGCGCCCGCTTCTTTATGACGTGATGTGATACGACCGTTGTTGTTACGTCCCGCATGTGCCGGAAGCTTTGTCAACAATGAGCGAACCGACGCTTTTGCCGTGATATCCGAGTTATCAACGTTTGTATAGAAACGTCGGCTCGGGGTAGTTGGTTTATACGTTTTAATCGCCATATTACACCGCCAAACTATCGATTTGTGCGCCCTCTGGCAATTTCACATAGAACTTTTTAAAGTCATTTTGTTTGCCAGTGAGTCCGCGGAAGCGTTTAACTTTACCGCTTTGGTTCAAAGAGTTAACGCGAGCCGGAACGATTCCGAAGTACTCTCTGAACACCTCTTTAAGTGCGTTTTTAGTCATACGTGGTGACGTTTGCACTACGATTACGCCCTCTTCTTGAAGACCAAGGGTCTTCTCAGTATATAGGATCGATTTGATATCAGTAATATCTGCCATCTTAGCTCTCTTTAGTCAGATTTTCCCATACCGCTTTTTCGATTACTACCGAACGGTATGTCGCAGCCAAAAAGGCATTGAGTTCATTCTCTTCAACCACATAGGTAGAAGCAATGTTGCGGAATGCAAGATAGGTATTCTCATCGAGAATCTTTTTCACCAATAACGCATCACGAACGTTCAACGTGTTGAACAACGCTTTTGCGTCTTTTGTTTTACCGCTTGGAACTTCAATCGAATCAACGATGAATAGTTTCCCTGCAGTTGCCAAAGCATCCAACGCACATTTAAGTGCTAGTTTCTTTTGCTTTTTATTGATCTTTTGATCGTAGTTACGCCCGGTGTTTGGACCGTGAGCGATACCACCGCCAACCCAGATAGGTGATCGGCGAGAACCGGCACGAGCGCCGCCCTTACCTTTTTGAGCCCATGGCTTTTTACCGCCGCCACGAACTTCAGAGCGAGTTTTCGCAGAAGCCGTGTTTGAACGGATACTCGCTTGATACGATTTAACGTACAAGTAGAGATTGTGCGGATTGATCCCGCTAAAGCTCTCAGGCAATGCCAATTCAGAGGCTTTTTCGAATTTTTCGTTCAGTACAATCGCGCTCATTATTTAACTACCTTTACTCGACCTAGCGCACCGTTTGCACCTGGGATTGAACCCACGACAACCAATACACCGTTTTGTGCGTCATACGACATCACTTCGTTTTTAACAGTAACTTGCTCATTACCGTATTGACCTGACATTTTACGTCCTTTTTGGACTTTACCAGGCCATTCGCGGTTACCGATAGATCCACCGGTACGGTGAAAACGGTGACCGTGTGCACCAGGGCCTCCAGCGAAGTTCCAACGTTTCATAACGCCGGTAAAACCTCGACCTTTGGTATTGAATGCGCTTTTAACTGTTTTTGCATCAGCTAAAGGGTTCATATCCAAATCACCTGCTTCTGTGTTAGCGACTTCCAATGTTGCGAATTTGTTGAATTCAGCAGAAAGGTTATATTTCTTTTGCTGACCTTCGATCGCTTTGTTAGACGCTTTTCCTTGGCTGTATGCTACAAGAGCAGTGCCATCGTTCACGGTGCAAACTTTTACTTCTTTAACTTTTAAAAGAGTAACTACTTTGCTCGGAACGCTAATCGTTCGGCTCATACCGATTTTTTCTACAATGTATTCCACACCCTACTCCTTACTTGTCCATAGAGCGAACTTCTACGTCCACTTCCGGGGCCAAGTCAAGCTTCATCAATGAATCAACTGTATCTGGCGTAGCCGATACGATGTCGATCAAACGAGCGTGCATACGGATTTCAAATTGCTCACGAGCGTCTTTATTGACGTGCGGAGACTTTAGAACCGTATACTTACGAATCTTAGTTGGCAAAGGGATCGGGCCGCGGATTTCCGCTCCCGTTCGCTTTACAGCTTCAACAATAGAGGCAACTGAACGATCAAGTACACGATGATCGTATGCTCTAAGTTTCAAACGAATCTTTTCCATAATGTTTTCCTTCATAAAGAACTCGTCAGGCAACCCTGACTATATTAAGGCGGCGAAATTATACTGAGATACCTCTGCCGGGTCAAGGATTTTAGGGGTAAGAAACGTATTTTCTATATATTTTATTTCCTTTTAATAAGGAAGCTACTAATTTTAGGTTATTATTTCTCTTATGAATACATTACTGGATGAGTACTACCGCTATGATTTGCATAATGCCGGCTATATAGAACGGAAAGTTTCCCTGCCTGATACAAGTGTCTCTATAATAGGGATTACCCAATCGGGAAAGAGCTCCCTGATCAAGCAGTATCTCCTCTCTAAAAAAAAATCGACCTATTTGTATCTGGACTGCCGGGATATCCGGATCGACAGCAATGCCCTTAATAGGGTTCTCGAGCCGTTTTGCCGTGAAAATAAAATCTCGATTCTGGCACTGGACAATTATCGCGAAGATATTTATCTCTTTGAGATGGAACAATGCATCCTTGCTGCGGAAAAGCCTATCGAGACTGAATTTGAAACCATCCTATTGGATCTGCTCGATTTTGAAGAGTTTCTCGCCTTTGAACCGAAATTCGATTCTACTGCACTGAACCATTTCTTCCAACTCGGAGGATTTCCGGCCATGCACCGCGTCAATAGCGAAGATCGCCTTCTCTACCTCCAAAAGATTTTAATACGCGCCCTCGAACCGATCGAACTTGATATCATTATACAATCGACTAAAATGGTTACCCAAAAGGTATCGGCCTTTAATCTCTATGAGCGTCTTAAAGTTGAGCGTAAAATATCAAAAGACAAACTGTATATATACGTTCAATCCCTTTTGGAAAAACGCTATCTCTATACATTAGGCAAATATAACCATCCCAGTGCGGTTAAAAAGCTTTACATTTGCGATATCGCGATCAAGCAAGCGTTGAATCTTCAAAAACATTTCGGACGTGTTTACGAAAATCTTATTTTTTTGGAATTGGTCAAACACCGTATCGAGTGTTATTATGATGAGGGGATCGATTTTTATCTTCCCGAACGGGGACAGATCGTATTGGCACTCCCTTTTGCCAATGAACATGCTTTGTTTAAAAAAGTCGAAGCGCTGGAAGGGTTTATTATTACCAACAGGGTGCGTGAAGTGGTGGCGGTAACGATGAATACGGAGAGCTCACTCTCCCATCCCATCGCCAATATCACAATGACGCCGTTTTCGATGTGGTCGCTGGGAGAGGAATAAAAAAATGGATAAACTATTATTTTGCGGTATCGATGAAGCGGGGCGCGGCCCTTTGGCCGGTCCGTTATACATTGCCGGGGTCGTTCTTCACCGTACGATAGAGGGGTTGGGCGATTCGAAAAAACTCACCGAGAAAAAAAGAGAGACCCTCTTTGAAGAGATTCTCCGACATTCGACGTATCATATTGCACGTTTCGATGCGCTCATGATCGATAAGCTTGGTCTTTCTGCGTGTCTGGCGCAAGGGCTGCGCGAGATTATGAGCGCCATCGGCGAAGCGGAATATCTGTATGACGGGAACTCGACGTTTGGGGTGAACGGACTCAAGACCTTGGTCAAAGCCGATGCCACTGTTGCCGAAGTGGGTGCCGCTTCGATACTGGCGAAAGTGAGCCGAGACCGCGAAATGGTGCAGCTGAGCGCACTCTATCCGCAATACGGATTTGAAAACCATAAAGGATACGGCGCGGCATCTCATATCGAAGCGATCCGTCAACACGGCTACTGCGAGATCCACCGTAAAACGTTTAAGCTCAAAGCCCTTCAGCCGACACTGTTTTAGCGTATTCATCCATTCGTATGAAACTGTGCTTGAATTCCGCTAATAAGGCAAAGAGTTTTTCCTCGCACCCCTTGATCCCTTGATAATGAAAATAGCCGTCCACCGGACCGAGCGACAATCGGGGCTGATGCAGATCGATCTCGCGCGGATGGAGATAGATAAAGACCGGCTCGCCGCTGCGGTTTTTTTTCTCGATTTCCCGCTTGATCAGCCATGTCGGGAAAAACCGTAAAAATCCCCCCCCCGCATATCCGACAGAACTTCCCAAAAGGTTCATCACCGATTGGGGTATCTCCAAAACACTCTGAGATAGAGGATAGTGCGGTATTTGCGGAAAATCGGGGATACCGAACAGGGAATGTTTCGCCGGATAAACCGAGGAGGAATAAACAAACCCCTCTTGTGCCAAAATTTCGTAAAACCACGGCAACGTCTCACGTTTTACCGACCATGAGGGAGCCCGGAACCCGACCACCTTTTCTCCCGTTATCTGCTCTAAAATGTCGGTCGAGGCTTTTAAATCGGCATAAAATTCATCGGGAGTCATCGAATAAACCAGTCGATGCGAGCTGCCGTGCGAGGCGATCTCGTGCCCTGCGTCAAAAAGCTTTTTTACCACATGCGGTTTTTGTTCAGCAACATCACCGAGAATAAAACAGGTCGATTTCACATTGTGCGCCGCACAAATATCGATCAGGCGGTCAACATTGCTTTCCAGATTCGTCGATCGAGCATCGTACTCGGAGAGATCGATTCCGTCGTAATTGGCATGAAACCACTCTTCGATATCAAAAGTTAAAAAATTGGATACATTCATTGATGAAATTATAACTTAAACTCGAATAGCTATAACGACAATAACAGGCGAGGCTTTTTGGAATCAACAAAAAAACAAGGCGTTAGCGGAAAACTAATAAGTTTACAAAATGGGGGTCATTCCACATCGGATAACTTGCATGCTTTACAAAGTATCTGCAGAAACTTATCTTTATCCGCAGATGATGTAAAAATATTTGAACGTGCAACCCCACGATTGAGCACATGATGATAACCAGCCATATCCAAACGTGGACGCCGTGCCATATTTTACCTTTCTGTCTTTTATTTACTTTGATGTCAGTATAACCAAAAAGTGAATATTGAATACCTGACCCCTATTTTTTACATCATAGTCATATCATCAATATTCAAGGAAACTCATATCGACTCAAGGAGAAAAAGGAAGCAGGATTACAAGAAATAGACTTATTTAAGATTGGGAAGAAAAAACGCTCATCTGAACCCTCGGATGAACCAGTCGCTTAAGGTTACTAAACGTAAAAAAAATTACGAAAAACTGCATAATTTAACTCCGCGCTTGACAATTCTGTCTGGACTTTCGAGATATACTCGTCCCTGTATAGTATAACTCCATGTGACGATAAAAATAAATACTGTTATCAAAAGAGCTTTAAACAGTTTTTTCATAAGCATATAAGGCTACATTTTTTCGATAAGCCATATTATGGCAAAAATGAATCCAATGAAAATTGCTATTCCGATTGCCATCATAACGCCGATTTCAGCACTAGTAATATCCATGCGAGAGAGGAAATAGGTATATTTATGCTTTATCTTATTTTGACTATCATCCGGTAAATTCTCATCTGATTGTAATTTTTTACTCCAAATTAATAAAAACCCTATTGTTATCAATAACATTAATCCTATAATTTGATAATTATTGATTAGTAGCATTAATCCATTCGTCTTCATTGTTATTTACCTAAATCTTTTGCTGAATTATACATTTCGATTTTATCAACCAAATTAATTGGTGTTTCTGAAGTATTTAATCCTGTATCTTTGCGTAATAGTAAATAATTAAACATTAATTTCCCCTCTGGAGACATATTTGAAGTATCAGTTTGTTTTAAATTTTGTAACCCATCTGCCAATCCCATTATCCCACTCCAAGCATCACTCGCAATTTTTCCTATCATAGTAGTTTCATCGTTTATTTTGTTCCAATAATCATTAACTGGTTTTACGCAATCTGGATTTCCTTGACAGCTTCCTAGCTGTTTAGTTCTTTGATCTTTTTGTCCTTCACTTAGATAATTATTCACCGTTTGATTAAATCCCGTAGCACCACCAGTGAGTGCTCCGCCATCACCTGCTATACTTCCTGCTGCTGCTCCGATAGCGGTTCCGGCTAGGGCTACGAGGCTCTGTTTCACTTCGGATGGTAGGTCTGCACTGTTTATCATCTCTCCGATAGCAGGGATAGTAGCTGCTGAAACTCCCGCACCCAATGCTCCACCAATATCTCCCACCAATCCTCCCGCAATAGTATGTAATGTGACACGGTATACTCCACCTTCTGCCCATTTATCCGCTTCTGCTTGCAGTTGGGCTTTTTTGGTTGGGTCTGTTTCGTTGTTTGCCTGTGTTGTGAGATCACTCTCTTTGGCACTTGAATAGTCAGCAATGGCTTTTGGGACGATTTGAGAATAGGTCAGCATTGCCCCTGCTATTGCTTGTTGCTTGTTAAGCAGTACTTTGAGATCAGGAAGTGGTTCTAGTGCGGTATGGGCATGAGCTGTATCGGTATTGATGTTTGCGATAGTCTCTTGAGCGGTTTTACCGCTTAGCTCTTGTTGTTTGGTACCATCGGTGATGGTAATAGCTCCTTGGCTAATAGCAGAACGTGTGAGAGAGGATTCACTCTTTGCTTCAACTCCTGCACCTACACCATTGATGTTGGCTTTGGTAAAATCACTTCCTCCACTTACAGCAACAGCTTCAGCACTATAGCTGCTATGGTTTTCCAGATCGCTCATGGTGAGGGTACCTGTAGTGAGAGAGTTTTTGTACTCCGCTATCGCTTTATCGCTACTGGAGATTACTCCGCCTATGAGGTTGGTATTTTTACCCACATTAATGTTGTATCCCCCATCTTCTGCAAACAATCCTGATTGTTGGTTAACGCTTTGGTAGTTACCTTTGCCTTGTGCAGCGTTCGCACTTCCGCTTGCTTTCCATGCAGTTCCGATACTCACTTGTACTTTGAGGTTCATACCGCTCTCATTGGCCGTGCTTTTTTCTTGGTCTTGGAGGCTTTTATCTCGTTCCCAAGCTCCAGCTTGGGAATGCATACTTATATCTGTGTTCTAACATCCTGCACTCCTTACATGCAAGCTTTTATATGCGTTCCAAACGAGGACGTTGGGAACGAGGAAAAAAAAACTATTGTACATACATGAAAAAAAGCTTTAATTTTCATTTATTTGACCTCATATATTTGTTATTATGGAATTTCCCCCGTGTTATGGGCAGATTAGTTCTCAGCCAACGCCTTATTTTTCGTTAATTCCAAAAAGTATCTTATCTCAAAATCATTTGAAAATAGGGGTTAGGCTACTTTTTCGCAAGCGATCAACATTAGCTTCCAGAGTGGTCGTGCGTGAATCGTACCCGGAGAGATCGATACCTTCATAATTGGCATGAAACCACTCTTCGATATCAAAAGTCAAAAAATTTCTTGTCTGCATAGTGAAATTATAACCATCCTTTAAAAGTGCATTGCTATAATCTCCAAAAAAAAAGGGGCTGTTATGGTTTCTCTTACCCATTTGGAAGCGGCATTGGCAGCCGTCGATGCTGAAGTAAAAGCATTGCTCTACAATCAATCGCTCTCCCTCAGTGAAAAAGATGAGATGATGCTGCCGTTATTGCGGGAGAGCAAGGTGCTCAAACAGGCGTACGAAGATTTGCGTTATCTGAAAGAAAATCCACCGAGCAGTCCAAGCGGATGCAAAGCCGGACAATACAGAGAAGAAGAAAATAAATAATTGGGATTGTTTTGTTTAAACGAAGCAGAATGGCTCCCCCAGATACCTGCGGCACAAAGCACGCACAGATGTGCTGCTGTATTCCTACCCTGACACGGTGTCTTTACGCACCCTTGCACAGGTCTAGAAGAGTTGGGCGAATTATAACCGTTTGAATCTGTAAATGCAAGACATACTGCTATAATATCCTCATGATTTACCTTATCACCGCACTCGATGCCGAAGCTCGTCCTCTCATCGAGCATTATCGTCTCAAACGGCATTACAGGCTTCCCTATACCGTCTATACGAATGACACGATGCTATTGCTAGTGACACAAATGGGGTCAAAAAACGCGATGATGGCCCTCAGCGCTCTGCTGGGATGGCGTCAGCCAAACAGCAATGACATTTTGCTCAATATCGGTATCTGCGGCGCTCCCGCAGCGTTCGCGATCGGCGAGGCGCTCCTCATCCACCAGATCCTCGATCAGGATCGGCGTTATTATCCCGATATCCTCTACCCTCATCCGTTGCGTGAAAGCCCACTGATGTGTCTCGACACCCCGCAAGAAGGGACAGCCACAACTCCGGTCGATATGGAGAGTGCGGGAATTTTTCAGGCTGCTTCACGATTTTTCAAACTTCACCGGATCGCTTTTCTAAAAATCGTATCGGATCACTTCGAACCTGCCGCCGTGACCAAAGAGGGGGTTATGTCCCTGATACGAAACCGCATCACGGTAATCGAATCCCTCATCACACAACTCCTTAACGTCCAAAAAAACGGGGTACCATTCACCCAAGAGGAACGGGAACGAATCGAACACCTGAAAACCTTTTTTACCAAAAGCCAAAGCGACGCCCTCGAAGATGCCCTCGCCTATTTCAGACTGAAATCTCCCGATGAACCGCTGCACCTTCCGGATGAAGCAATCCCACATTCCAAACGCGAAAGGAGCAGCCTGCATGAGCGTATCATCGCCCTCCTCACCGCCTAGCCTTTTTTCGCATCTTTACGTCGAAAAAAGGGTTGCTGATCATCCCAAAACCCTTAAAATTATCGAAAAGTTTGATCGTTCCCATATCATTTGGATCGATCACTACAAAGAGGTCTTTAACCGAAGTTCTCAGGATTTTGCCGCCCAAAGCCATAGTAAAAAACTCATCCTCGCCCACAAAGAGGGGAAATTTTTGCATGAGGGGAGCCAATACAGCGACGGCTTCGGACATCAACAGTTTTTTTACGCTTCCAGTGTGATGGGATGTCTGTATGACTGCGACTATTGCTATTTGCAGGGGCTTTATCCATCCGCTAACACTGTGTTATTTGTGAATCTCGAGGATGCCTTTAACCAGCTGCTCCCTTTCTTGACCCGAAATACGTTGGTAGCGACATCATACGATACCGACACGCTTGCCGTCGAATCGCTCACGGGACAAACACGTGAATGGATCGAGTTTACAGAACACAATACCCATCTGCACCTCGAGATCCGTACCAAAAGTGCCAATTTCAAACCCCTTCGCACATTAACCCCTAACAAACGCGTTATTCTCGCCTGGACCCTCTCGCCCCAAAGCATCATCGATCGCTACGAGCATGCTACCCCTTCCCTGAGTCAGAGGTTGCGAGCTGTCCATGAAGCGATATCGGCCGGCTGGAACGTCCGCATCTGCATCGATCCGGTCATCTATACCGATGAATTCGATACCCTCTATCCCGAACTTATCGATACCATTTTTAAAGAAATCGGCCCCTCATCCATCGAGCATCTGACACTGGGAAGTTTTCGGATGAGTACCGCCCACCTGCGTGCGCTTAAAAAACTCCGCCGCAGCGACGTCGCCTTTTACCCCTACACGCTGAGCGATGAGATGGCGACCTACCCTACTCATATCGAATCGCATATCCTAGAGACCCTTTTGAGCAAAGCACGCACTTATTTAGAGGAAGAGAGGATACGGACATGGCAACGGCAATCGTAACGGGAACAAGCTCTGGGATCGGTGAGGCAATCGCCCTCATGCTTCTGGCGGAAGGGTACCGCGTCATCGGAATAAGTCGACGGAAAGGGAACATCGGTCATCCCGCCTTTGAACACCTCCCCTGTGACCTGAGCGATGAAAAGTCGATCGAAGCGATCAAACCCCTGCTTTTGCAAAACGATGCGCTTGACCTTCTCGTCAATGCGGCAGGATTCGGCCGATTTGAACCGCACGAAGAGCTCAATCCCAAAACCATCACCGAGATGATCGCCCTCAACCTCACCGCACCGATACTCCTCACCAATATTCTCTTGCGCTCCCTCAAAATGACGCAGGGGAGCATTATCAATATCACCTCCATCGAAGCGACCCGCGCTTCAAAATTTTCTGCCCTCTACAGCGCGACCAAGGCGGGATTGAGAGCTTTCGGGCAGAGTTTATTCGAAGAGGTGCGCTCTGCAGGGGTCGGAGTGGTGACGATCAATCCCGATATGACCGATACGCCTTTTTTCGAGCCGCTGCGCTTCGGGGTCGGAGACGGCGAAGATACTAAACTCTTTTCAACCGATATCGCCGAAGCGATCCGCAATCTTCTCTCCATGCGACAAGGACTCAGCATCACTGACCTTACCATCAGGCCGCAGCGGTTCGGAATATCTAAAAAACGATAGCGGAATCCTTTTTGCTTACCCTTTTTTACTAAAACTTTAACCTTTTTAGTCGATATATGACTATTAGATATAAAGCAGAAAAAGATAAAAGGATTTATCATGGCTGGAACCATTAATTCGCTCGGACTTGGTTCGGGAGTTCTAACATCCGATATTATCGATAAACTAAAAGCAAATGACGTTGCGAATATTATTACACCCATTAATAATAAAATCACCCTAGAACAGCAAAAAGGGTCCGCATACAATCTTCTGGACAGTTTACTTACAACATTTAAAAGCAGTGCAAGTACCCTGAGCGATGGGAGCTTGTTTCAGCAACGGACAGTCTCTGGGAACAACAGCGCCGTCAATGTAACGGCAGATGCCGGGGTTGCCGTCCAGTCTTTTTCGATTACCAATACTCAAATGGCTTTGAAAAATGTCAAAGAATCAGGGGCATTTACTTCTACGACAAGCACTGTCGCCGGTACTACGGGAGGGACAATGAGCCTCTCTGTCGGCGGTATGGTCTATTCTGTAGCCTACACGCCTTCAACTACGCTGGAGCAGCTTAAAGACTCGATAAATGCTGCTGCGGGCGGCAGTGTCACAGCTTCCACATTACAAGTCGGTACCAACGACTACCGTCTGGTTCTAACATCAACCGCGACCGGTGCCGATCAGACGATCAATATCTCCGATTCGGTCGGTGGATCCTTGAATAATTCATTGACCATGTATAAAAAAATCGAATCTCAAGCGTTCACGGCTCCGACAGATTTAATCGCTGCGGGTACTTTTACAGGCAGTGAAACGTTGACAGTGAATATGGGTGGCACGAATTACACCATCCCCTATAATGCGGGGACTACCCTTCAAAATCTTTCCGATGCGATTAATACCGCTGTCGGAAGTACCGTTGCAAGTATCGACAGTAATAACAAACTCGTTGTAAAATCCAATGTCTCCGGCTTTACGAGCAATCTGACATTAACCGATAACGGCGGATTATTGGATCCAAAATTAACAGGCTATACGACACTCAACCCCATTGAAGAGATTCAAGCTGCGCGGGATGCTTCATTCAAATATAACGGCATTACCTTGACTCGTAGTTCCAATACCATTACCGATATTACTCCCGGACTTACGATCAATCTTCTTCAGGATGATGCTACCTCTACCGCTAACATCTCTATTATCCAAGATGCACAAGCCGTCAGTAATGAAGTTGGTAATTTTGTCCAAAATTACAATACATTAAGATCGCAGCTTAACGACATGACAACCTCAAATCTTGATACCGGAAAAGTCGGAATTTTTAATGGTAACAATTCGATCAATTCCATCGCAAGAGAGATCAATAAAATTTTCACTTCCGTCAGTTCAACCGGGTTATCATTACCCCAATTCGGAATCGATCTCGACGAAAAGGGTGTCATGAGTTTTAATTCCAGTACCTTTAATGCGAAGTTCAATCAAGATCCGACGGGGACAGAAGCCTTTTTTAGTGATAGCACCACCGGCGTGTTTACGACAATGAATACTTTGATGGAGAGCTATACCGGCACAAACGGTATTATGACTACCCTAACGACAGGATCAACGAACGAACTTAAAGCCCTCAACGAGAATAAAACACGTTCACAAGCGATGCTGGATGCACGCTATGCGACCATGGCTGCCCGCTTTGCAGCCTATGATTCGATGATAAGCCGTCTTAACAATCAGTTTAGTTCTCTGCAGCAACAGATCAGTATGGCGGTAAGCGGTAAATAATACCTCGGCCCTATCCCAAAAATGCGGTTTGGTATTAATTTTGCTTTGTTCTATTATCTAGCTTGGTAGGATACGTAATGCTCAACGGAAAAAATATATTGATTACCGGCGGGACCGGCAGTTTTGGAAAACAGTTCGTCAAAACGATTTTAAAACACTATAAACCTAAAAAAATAATCATCTACTCTCGTGACGAGCTTAAACAATACGAAATGGCACAGCGATTTAATGACACGTGTATGCGCTATTTTATCGGAGATGTTCGCGATTTGCCGCGCTTGGAAAAAGCGATGAACGGAGTCGACTACGTCGTTCATGCCGCAGCCCTCAAGCATGTCCCCATTGCCGAATACAATCCTATGGAAGCCATCAAAACCAATATCAACGGTGCCCAAAACGTTATCGATGCATGTCTGAGTTGCGGTGTCAGTAAAGTAATCGCCCTCTCGACCGATAAAGCGGCCAGTCCTATCAATCTCTACGGTGCGACGAAACTGGCATCCGACAAGCTTTTTGTCGCCGCAAATAATATTACCGGAGGCAAACCAATCTCATTTGCCGTTGTCCGTTATGGCAATGTTTTAGGTTCTCGAGGGTCCGTCGTCCCTTTTTTCCAAAAACTTATTAATGACGGTGTAGATGAACTTCCGATAACCGATGATCGGATGACCCGTTTTTGGATCACCCTTCAAGAAGGGGTCGATTTTGTTCTCAAAAATTTTGAGCGCATGAGCGGAGGAGAGACCTATATCCCAAAAATCCCTTCAATGAAAGTGGTTGATGTCGCACGTGCGATGGCTCCGAACCTTCCCCATAAAATTGTCGGGATCCGACCGGGTGAGAAGATGCATGAGGTGATGTGCCCGCGTGACGATTCGCATCTAACTCTGGAATTTCATGATCACTATGTGATTAAGCCCACTATCCAGTTTACCCATACCATCGACTACACGAAAAATAATTGCGGTGAGATCGGAGAACCGGTGGAATACGGGTTTAAATACAGCTCCGAATCCAATACGGAATGGTTGACCGCCGAAGCATTGCTCGAAAAAATTGCCCTCACACAAAACGAGGAAAAATGATCCCTTATTCGACTCAGCTCATCGAAGATGACGATATTAGCGCGGTAGTCGAGGTGCTTAAAAGTTCCCATCTGACCCAAGGTGCCAAAGTCGAAGAGTTCGAACAAGCCATCGCCGAGTATGTAGGGGTACGCTACTGTATCACTTTCAATTCAGCCACTTCCGCCCTGCATGCCGCATACGATGCATGCGGTGTCGGCCAGGGGGATGAAATCATCACTTCCCCCATCAGTTTTGTAGCAACTGCCAATATGGCTATCGCGCTGGGTGCGAAACCGATCTTTTGCGATATAAAAAACGACGGCAATATAGATGAGACACTCATTGAAGCATTGATCACTCCGCAGACCAAAGCACTTGTCCCCGTCGATTTTGCCGGAAAACCGGTCGCAATACAAAGTATCAGGGCTATAGCCCAAAAACACCGGCTTTACGTTATCGATGATGCTTCCCATGCGCTTGGAAGCGATATAGGCGGCCAAAAAATCGGCTCTTTTGCCGATATGACCGTTTTCAGTTTTCATGCGATCAAACCGATCACAACCGGGGAAGGGGGAGCAGTCGTTACCGACAATGAGCAGCTCGCCCAAAAACTACGGCTGTTTCGTTCACACGGCATTATTAAAAAGCAGCTCTGGACTTCGGATATGGTAAGTCTAGGATACAATTTTCGCCTCACCGAATTTGCCGCTGCGCTGGGGTTGTCCCAGTTGCATAAGCTGGATCGTTTTATCAACGTTCGCGAAAACATCGGCCGTTATTACGATGAGCGTTTTGAAAATCACAAACTTTTTTCCATTATCCCTATCAATCCGATGGAGCAAAGTGCACGCCACCTCTATCCGATATTACTATTCCCCGAGCTTCACTGCGTGAAAGAAGAGATTTACACCGAACTAATACAACGGGGTATTGGGGTACAAGTCCACTACAAGCCAATCTATCAAAACAGCTTTTACAAAGAACGTTACGGTGTGATGCGCTTAAGCGGTGCCGAGAACTTTTACCGCTCCGAACTCTCTATCCCCTGCCATCAGAAAATGTCTCTCTATGATGCACAACGTATTGCCGACACAATACTCGAAGTCATCGAAAAATATGCATACAGGGGATGCAGCTTCTGATGCGCATCGCTATTATCCCTGCCCGCGGCGGCAGCAAACGGATCCCTCGAAAAAACATCAAACATTTTTGCGGGCAGCCGATGATCGCTTACAGCATCAAAGCAGCGCTGGACTCTGGGCTTTTTAACAAAATTATCGTCAGTACCGATGATCCAGAGATTGCAGCTATCGCACGAGACTATGGGGCGGAAGTCCCCTTTATGCGCCCCGAAGAGCTCAGTGATGATCATACCACTACCGTCCCCGTCATTGCCCATGCAATCCGCACGCTGCAATCTCAGGATGACGTAATCGAAGCCGCCTGCTGTATCTATGCAACCGCACCGTTCGTTCGCGCCGAAGATATCCAACATGCCTATCAATCTCTTATCGAGCATCGTAAAGATTATGCTTTTCCCGTAACGACCTATCCGTTTCCGATTTTTCGCAGCGTCAAACGTGACGAAGAGGGGAATATTAAAATGTTTTGGCCTGAACATTCCACAACCCGTTCGCAAGATCTTCCCGAAGCGTATCATGATGCCGGTCAGTTTTACTGGGGAACACCCGATGCGTGGCTTGAGGGGACGCCGATCTTCTCCGATGCGGCGACAACGATTGTCTTGCCACGCCATCTCGTCCAAGATATCGATACCCCTGAAGACTGGCAAAGAGCTGAACTAATGTACGAGGCACTTCAGACACGATGAATATCCTGATACGCGCCGATTCATCGAGTACCATCGGGCTTGGACACATCATGCGTGATCTCGTCCTTGCACGGCAATATCCCGATGCCGATATCGCTTTTGCCTGTCAGGACCTCCCTGGAAACATCATCGATCATATCCCCTATCCGGTCCATATCCTCTCCTCCAATAAACCTGAAGAACTCATAGATTTGATTCACTCATGCCGGATCGATCAAATCATTATCGACCATTACGGTATCGATGCATCGTTCGAACAAAACATAAAAGAAAAAACCGGCATTACCCTATTATGTGTCGATGACACCTATCAGCCTCACCACTGCGATATCCTCCTCAATCCAAATATCTATGCTCACCCCGAGCGCTACCATTCTCTGGTTCCTCCCGGCTGTACACTCCGCTGCGGCAAAGAGTTTCTTCTGATCCGGGAAGAGTTTCGAGAAGCAAAACTAAATCCTCCGCCCAAAACCGATGCTATTTTTATCGCCATGGGGGGAAGTGATCCCGCCAACCTCTCTCTGTCCGTACTCAAATCGCTTCCGGAGCGCACATCCGTCCATCTTGTAACTACTTTATCGAATCCCCATTTGGATCTGCTTCGGCAATTTATTTCCGGACATCCCGATATTAAATTGCATATCAATGCCAATAATATCGCGCTGTTGATGAGCGAGAGCCGGCTTGCGATCATTACACCAAGTTCCATCGCGCATGAAGTGATGTTTATGGAGCTCCCTTTTATCGCGATACAAAGCGCTGAAAATCAAAAAGAGTTTGTTTCCTATATGAAAGGTCAGGGGCTTGCCGTGATGGAGACCTTTGATACTGAAATCTTTAAAACTTTATTGGAACAACGCCTATGATTCGGCTCGTCCCTTTCAGCGATACGACCGATGCCGAAAAAAAGATGATATTATCGTGGAGAAATCACGGTAACGTACGCAGATGGATGCTTAACACCGGTGAAATCTCGATGGAGGAACATCTGCGTTTTATCCAATCGCTCCAAGAACGCCCTGACAAGAGCTATTTTTTAGTTTATGAAGAGCAAGAAGCATTAGGGGTCATCGATCTATGCTCTATCACGCAGCACAGTGCGACCATCGGACTTTATGCCAATCCTACCGCAATCCGTCCGGGAGCTGGAAGCATCCTGATGAAAGCTTTGATCGATTTTGCCACCGACGTGCTCCAGCTAAAGACACTCAAAGCCGAAGTCTACAGCGACAATCAGCGCGCTAAACATTTATATGAAAAATTCGATTTTAAAGAGACGCAACGTATGATTCACAATAATCGGGAAATGACCTGCATGGAGCGCATAAAATGATCATCGGTAACCATAACCTCGCAGAAAAAGTATTTATCATCGCCGAACTCTCCGCCAACCATAACGGTTCATTGGAAACCGCACTGCGGACGATCGATGCGATGAAGGCATCCGGTGCCGATGCGATCAAGCTCCAGACCTATACTCCCGACACCATCACACTCGACTGCGACAGCGAACTGTTCACGATCGCACAGGGAACACTATGGGACAAGCGAAAATTTTACGATCTCTACGCCGAAGCGATGACCCCGTGGGAGTGGCATGAAATCCTTTTTAAGCATGCCAAAAGTCTCGGAATGGAAGCGTTCTCTTCCCCTTTTGATCCGAGTGCCGTCGATTTTCTCTCTGCCTTGAACGTACCCGCCTATAAGATCGCCAGCTTCGAGATCACCGATATCCCCCTCATCGAATACACCGCGTCCAAAGGCAAACCGATCATCATCTCGACCGGCATAGCCACATTGGGTGACATAGAGGATGCCCTGGATGCATGCCGGCGCGTCGGAAATGACCAGATCACCCTCCTCAAATGTACTTCCGCCTATCCTGCCGCACTCGAAGAGATGAATCTGCTGACCATTGCCGATATGCAAAAACGTTTCAGGGTTACCGTCGGGTTAAGCGATCATACGATGAGCGTCGCCGCGCCGGTAGCTGCCGTCGCCCTGGGGGCACGGGTAATTGAGAAACATTTTATTCTTGATCGCGCAATGGGGGGAGCCGACAGTGCGTTCAGCCTGGAGCCTGCCGAATTTCGGGCGATGGTTGATGCGGTACGGGACACCGAAAAATTGATGGGTAAAATCACCTACGATCTCTCGCCAAAAAGCCTCAAATCCCGTGAATTTTCCCGAAGCCTTTTCATTACAGAAGATGTCAAAGCGGGAGATACGATTACCGATTCCAATATCCGTTCGGTACGCCCTGGATTTGGAATGTCTCCCAAATATCTCCATTCTATTCTCGGCAAAAAATTTACCGTTGATCTCACGAAAGGAACTCCTTTATCCTGGGATCACATTGCCGCTGACACATAACATTAAACAGCTGCGCTATTTTGGGTCATTTTTCAAAATAGTTTCAACGATCGAATTGATATCGACCGACATCGTTTCAAAAACTGCTTTCGCTTTCATGTCGTTACGTTTTCCGATCATCTCTTTGGCAGATTCTACAAGTTCATCTTTGGTTATTACCCATTTCATAAGTTCCGTATCAATCTGATATTTGTCATAATGGCTAATAAAACTTCGTGTTGAGATCGTAGGTGTCCCAAAATAGCAGGCCTCTGTATTGATCGTCCCACCACCCCCGATAAACAGATCACTAGCTTTTAACAGATGCTGAATAATAACTTTTTCATCAAGCACATACGCATACGGAAACAACTCTTTGAGATAATTTGCTTCGTACCTCGGAATGATCACGATATTACCCAACTGACTTAATTCTTCCATTGCATTATATAGAATCGGAAATTGTTTTACCACATAACTGGCTTTATATTCTTCTTCCCTCATTACAATCAAAGGACGGGAACGATCCATCACAAAACGGCCCAGTATCTGATCGACATACTGCTCATCATAAACAAATTCTTCCAGCCAAATCAGCGGATCGATAAAGTCATAGTTGTAAATTTGCTCATTTTCCAATGAAAAACGTCTAAATATATCATCCGGTACCACAAATGGCTTAATAACCCGTGTTGAAAGAGGCAATGTTAAACGTGCCTGCGGCAATGCACGATTAAAATTTTCCTGATAATCGGAAAGGGGGATATCATAAAAGTTGATGATCGGAATGCCCAATCCAAATGCGATTCGATTCGCGTCAACACTACACAAACATACTAATCGGCTAATGTCATGATCGGCAATAAATTCCATCAACTCTTTTTGCCGTTCGATTGAAGCTTTGAGTTTATCTTTTAGTTGTCCGCCGCCAAAAGTACCAAGATTCATAAAAGGGATACTATAAAGTCGCAAAAGCTCGACAACCTCACTATACCCCTCCGCTTCCCGCGCAGTAATAAGTACTTTTTCGCCACGGCTTTCGAGTTCATTGATAATTCTTCTAAAAAAAAGGACATCTTTTGGGGCTACAATATCAAACCAAATCATCTATCTGCCTTTGAATGCTTCTATCTCTTGAACGACTGCCATATTAATATTTTTACTAAAATCAGAAGTTTCTTGGAACTAAATCAACATTATGTAAGCCCCAGCTTTCATCATTAAACAAAACAGGGGCTTCCTCTTGTTGAATTCTGGCAATAACGATTCTCTCAGTATCCGGTGCCAATTTAAGCTCTTGATCATTAGCCGAATTAAACGCATTGAGATTTGGCTTATAATAAATTTTTTCCGCTTCAGGCCATAGAAAATGTGCCTGAACATTTTTCAATAGATTAAGGGTAAAAAACACTTCCATCCAATTTATATTTGTAGGATACCATGATAATTCCGGAAAGCCCATAACTTTTTCTGCCTCTTCTTTGGAAAAGACTAAAACATCAAATCTTCTAAACGATTCTTCTCGATTTTGATAAATGCGTTTCAAACGATAATCAATTACCTTGCCTTCTTCAAGTTTTAGAATACATTTTTCTGCCAAATCTTCTTCACGGACAGTATAAACATCCGGATAATTTTTAAGAATCTCTCTGTCAAACTCAGCGTGTGAAGTTATTGTCAATAGATTCTGAGAATATCTCTTCCCGTTAATATATTGGATAAGCTTATTCCATGTCTCTTCTAATAAAAACGTTCCGCTCATCATCTTAATAATGACATCGCTTTGTGCCCGTCTGATACCGGCATTGACGGCATGTGCTGTGTAAAATGGTATTTTATGTGATAGGGTATAACTGTTGTGCAAATCGTAACCCACTTCCATATACCGTATCGCAATACCTTCTGGTTTGTCAGATATATGAAGCATATCTGCTGTTTTTAATTCCGGTATAGCATTCCAATTTACAATAATAACTTCAAACTCAATATGTTTATTTCGTGCGACTGCAAACAGGTTTTTAAGCGTAATATTTAACTGCTCTTGGGTATTATCGATATCAGAATGATCCGACATTGGAATCACTACAGAAAACATCATGAATTACTCCCTGTAAAAACTGTTTCAGGAAGCTCATATTGGCTTAACCCCCAATTTTCTCTATTGAAAACGAATGCCCGTCTTTCACGTGCCATCAATTCGCCCCAAACTCTCAGTTCGGCACCCAAAATTCTACCGGTAGATTCTTTTTTCACTTTATTATTCATAGATTCTGTATCATCGAACTTATACCCTTCTCCGTGCTCTATATGATAGGCACAAAACTCATCTGGCAATATAACCTCTTTTTGCGTACTTAGTACACCGGCATATTCAAAAATGCTGTCCATGTGGAATGAAAATTCATCCCATTCGACGTAGCCTCGTGTTTTTTCCCAAATACTTTTGTGCAGCAGTTGAAAATCACCGCTGGCATTGCCATAAACGGCGATACCGCCGTTTGGAATTTTCTGTCCTGGTACCGTATCATCATTGTGTATCGAAGCATAGCGCCAGCTCTCTACCATCCGTGAACCGTGGAATGTATTTTCCCGGACGATATGATTCTTGGCAAATTCAAGCCATTCATCAATAGTACCGTTTTCAGGAAGATTGTTGTCAATGTCATAGCGGTTTGCCCGATAAAGCATATCAGGCCGAAGTTCTTTTTTTGAAAACCACTCAAACAATTCATTTGAAAAAAGAAGATCAATATTTGTTGCCAGAACAAACTCCCCTTTGGCTCTTCTTATACCTACATTTTTTGCGATCATCTGATATAAGGGCAAGTTATGTTCGCGACGACGAAAGCTTAAATGCAGCTCCTCAGACACTTCAATGTTTCGGACGATACAGTACTCACCGGTATCTCCAATGTGCAAAACTTCCGGAAGGTTCTTTTTATCTTTTGGAGGATTCCATTCGACGATAATCAGTTCAACCGGTATTTTATACCGGTTACTTTGCTGGATGACGCCCGAAATAAAGTATTCCATCCTCTTAAGGAGATCTTTTCCATGATTGTCATTTCTAGATGTCGCTACAATACTCAAATACGGCTTCATATTACCCTTTCAATTTGGCTATTACCATAGTATGCCAACCCAGTTTTTTTTCCAAACCTCTAAACATCTCCTCCGGCATAGCCTTAAACCACGGCTGATACTCGTACTCATATTGGACATATTTATCCACTAAATAGGGAAAAATATGATCTTGATATAGTTCAATAACCTCATATCCATCCAATAAATCCCGTAATTCTTCTTGCGTATACGTATAGGCAACCGGACAGCCGTTTTGGGCTTCCGGCTGATCATATCCGGCTTCTATCATGATATTTTTCCAAGAATTTTTTGCATACATCATGATTCGTAGTTCAGAATCTTGGTTCATATAGCGTTTGATACTCTCAATGACGATTTGAGGATTCGGCGTATGATGGATGACGCCGAATGAATAGATCAGGTCGTACTCTTCTATCGGCACAATGGAAAGGATATCTTCCGCATTTCCGCAATAAAAAGTTCCTTCCAATCCAAAAATTTCAAAGCGTTTTTTGGTTAGTTTCAAACTCTCTTCTGAGAGTTCAATCGCCGTATAATTTGCACCTGCCCGGGCAAAATTGACGGCATCCGTACCGATTCCACAACCGATTTCAAGGACTTTTTTTCCTTTCCAGCGTGCAAAATCAGCAAAAATCGGAATATGAGGTTCGACAAAATATTTCCGCTTCTCTACCGCATCAAAATACTCTTTTGTTCCGACCTTGGCATCCGAATGTCGGATATTGCACGGACGATTATTCCAGTACGATTTTACCTTTTCGATTTCACTCATTTTCAATTCCCCTTAGCATCATCCTACCTTTAATCCAGAAAATCAAGAATGAATTTAGACAAGCTGTAATCGTGGGTTGATCCACGTTTGAACACCATCACAAAACTCTACTTCCCCATACTCGGTCATCATTCGTTTTCCGCACTCAAAATCATACTTTTTAATCCAACCGTGAGATGAAAACAAATTTCTTAAATTTTCTTCAATCTCAGCTCCATGCGTTCCTATATGTATCCGCTTAACACTCTTATCGAGAAGATCAATCACAGGCGCCAATACATCATACTCCACTCCTTGAATATCCATATCAATGAGATCGATAATTTCATCTTTTTCAATAAGACTATCCAATGTGACAGCATCAATTTTCACGACCTCTGCATCAGGATATTCCATTTGACAGTTGACATACCCTTCCGGAACAATAGCTTGACCGTACCAAACATCAGCATGACCGATAATAAAATTTACACTTTCATTACGTGCCGAAACAGCAAGATGCAACAATTGATGTTCTTTGGGATTAATACCATTTTCATGAAAATGCATAAACATCATTTCATAATGGGCCGGTTCAGCTTCAAGCGCTGTAACTTTGCACTGTTTTCTGTTTAATTCCGCGGCCTTAATTGCTTTAACTGACCAACGTCCGAATCCAGCTCCGAGCTCAATCATCGTAAATTTTTCACCAGCACATTCAATCGCTTCAAGAAGATCTATAATTTCAAAATACTCTTCCTCGAAATCAGGATACGTCGTTTCTACATATTGATTCTCAGAGACTTCATCCATGCGCTTGCCTGTCCAAAACCATTTAGGGGTAAAAATCCCTAAAAAATCAACATATTGGTCCGACGGACATTGCCCGCACCATACTTTATAATTTGACAATATTTTATGATGTTCCATATTCTTTTCCATTGATTTTATTTTAAAAAAACAACTCTATTTTTTTATTTCTCTTTGTAATTACCCATTCTTTTTTTAAAATAAAGTTATCATTATCTTTAACTAAAGCTGCTGTATATCCTTGTTCGATAAGCCAATCAAGCGCTTCCATATTAGAACTTCCCCGATTGCTAAGTGCATGATTCAATTCTACGATAATGAATGGATCATATTTTTTCAGGACATTTTTTGCCCCTTTTAAAACCTCAAAATCAAAAGAATCCACATCTATTTTGATCAAATCGATTTTGGATAACTCTTTTTCCTGTACAAAATCATCCAGAGTCGTAAACGGGTATTTCTGCCGTTCCGGCTCATTTCCCCATATTTTGTATATCCTGTCCGAGAGTTCCCCAGTTTTCTCTCCAACCGCCATTTTTATCGGTTCAATGTTTCTACAATCGTGATGAGCGATATTCGCAAGTAATTTATCATAGGTAGAAGTCGGTTCAAATGCGTATACTTTGCCATTCGGGCTTAGTTTTGAAAACAAAACAGAGTAATATCCTATATTCGCACCGCAATCGATGATGGTCCACTCATCTTTGATGTTCTCGACACACCACCCTTTGGTTTGCATTTCACACTCGGGGTAATACCACGCAAACTCATCATAATATTCTACTAACTCAATTGCCTGATAGTTAGGTATATTTGTTTTAATGATCGTTTGACTCATACTACTTTATTCTCAAATGTTCCAAGCCCTAAGCCTATGTAATTGAACGCATTACCGTTCTTATGATTTCGCCAAGCGTCGACCAAAAGAGATCCGGGTGCCGCTTGCGAAGCAAGCTCTTTCCAATTCAAATTACGGTACTGAGGCCAGTCGGTCATCATAAAAATAGCTTCCGACTTTTCTATACATGATTCCACACTGTCGCTGTAGATGATTCTCTCACCGAATAGTGCTTGCGTACTCGCAATGGCCATCGGATCATGGACACGAACTTCAAAACCTCTTTCCAATAATTTTTCAATCAATAAAATGGCTTGAGACTCTTCCACAATGTGCGTGCTGGGCTTATAGGAAAGTCCTAATACGCTTACTCTTGCATTTTGTGAAAGCTTTTGCGTATGATACATCAACCGTGTGACAACATTATCATTGATAGCAACCACGTTAGGACTGAGTCTCGTCTCTACGTTGTAAAGCTTGCCAAATGCCTGAAATGCCTGATTGTCTCGAGGAAAACACGGTCCTCCGAATCCGAGACCGCCTTTGATGTACTTTTTACCGACCCTGCTATCCGCGCCGACAGCCGAAGTGACCACATCGACATCCGCCCCTGCCACCTGCTCACAAATAGCTGCCAGTTCGTTTGCATAACTGATTTTCATTGTCACATAACAGTTAAGGCTTAACTTCGTAATTTCGGCATTGACCAGACTCATCTGATGAAATTCAGGCGTATTGTGACATGTCTGTTCATACACCTTTCTAACCATATTCGAAGATCGCTCATCGCTAGCACCGATAAGGATCATATCTGGATTTAAAAAGTTCTCAATCACCGACCCCAAAGCGATAAATTCGGGATTGTAAACCAAACCGAAATCTTCTCCGCATCGCTTTTTACTAATAGATTCTAAGAGTGGCTTAAAATCTTGATCGCAAGAACCAGGCATTACGGTCGAAACAACATCCACGACAAAAAAAGTATTCTTGTTTTGCAGGGCTTTACCTATCCCTCGTAATACTATTTCCAAATATTGGTTGGTAAATACTCCGTTCTCCATACTCGGCGTCGGTACGACGATGAAGGCAATGTCTGAGTTTTGTACGGCATAATCAATGTCGTAGGAGACTTCTATATTTTCCCAACATTGGTCCAAAAGCGCCGGCAATCCCGTCTCATCAATCGGGCATTCCTTTTTTTTGAGGTTTTCAACAATATATTCGCTGGTATCTACCCCTATCACATGAATGCCGGCCGATGCAAACGATGCCGCCGTACACAATCCCAATTTGCCTAGCCCAATTACCGAAACATTCATTCCAACCCCAAAAATCTGTTTTATATTTTTACAATTATTTAAACGAGCAATTGTTAGTCATCACGGCGCTCTCATTTTTTTGAGCCTCACATCGGATCTGTTCACTGATCCAATCGTAGGTGATCTTAAGTCCCTCTTCCAATGAAATAGAAGGTTCCCATCCTAAAACCTGACGCAAAAGTGTATTATCTGAATTTCTTCCACGGACCCCTTGAGGACCATCAATATGTTTAAGTGTTATTTTTTTATCTGCAACTTTGGCAATAATTTCGGCAAGTTCATTAATGCTAACCATGCGATCACTGCCAAGGTTTAACGGTTTATTAAAATCAGAGTTAAAAAGCCGATAAATCCCTTCCAAACAATCATCAATATACATGAAACTTCGCGTCTGCTCACCGTCTCCCCAGATTTCGACTTCAAAATTATTCTCTTCACTGGCTTTAGCTATTTTACGGCAAAGAGCTGCAGGCGCTTTTTCTCTGCCTCCGTCATACGTGCCCAATGTGCCGTAAACGTTATGGAATCGTACAATACGAACATCGATTCCATAATCTTGACTCGCATACTCATAAAATTTTTCCGTATACAATTTTTCCCATCCATATCCGTCCTGCGGATCGGCCGGTAAAACGTCTTCCTCTTTTAAAGGGACAACCTCAGCTTCAAGCTGTTTATACTCCGGGTAAACACAAGCCGAAGAAGTATAAAGAATTTTTTTAACACCATTAATACGTGCAGCATCCATTGTGTGAATATTGATCAGTACGTTATTGCGCATAATATCGGCATGATTAAATGAAATAAAACCCATACCACCCATATCGGCAGCCAATGCATAGACATAATCAATATTGCGTGTTGCAATCAGACAATCATCAAACCGTCGAAGGTCAAGTATCTCAAATTCATCCGCACTAGTCGCTTCGTATTCAGGATGTTTAATATCAACACCGCGTACCCAGTAACCTCTATCTTTAAGATACTTAACCAAATAATGGCCGATGAAGCCTCCTGCTCCTGTCACAAGTACTCTATTCAATTTTTCTCCTCCAATAATGTAATAAACTCAGCAGCATTCGACTTAAGGGTATTCTCTTTATAAATCTCACTGCAATTCAGATAAATGTACTCTTGAAATATTTTTCGTAGAGGTTCATGCAAAATTATCAAATCAAAAAAGAATTTATTACGGTCAATAGAATTATCCGGACTATTCCAGAATAATTCCGTTTCTGCTTGATTTAATCCACCTTGCGCGCACATTATACCAAATAATTTGTATATGCTATCTTGATCCTGAAACAGCTTCGGATCAATATTTAATATCTGTGACAAAGAGCTCATCGACACATAATCTTGATTGATTTTCGAGAATATATTTTTTATGTTGCCGTCTATTTTTTCCCTAAATGCATTCCATAAAACTATTTTCTTTTTTTTCCATAACATCAAATTTCTGAGCTGATAATTATCCATAAAAATGTAGAGATCAGCTAAATCGACGTATTCAAACACGGTATCCACTCGTACCTTTTGCACCTTGCCAATCGGTACGTTTTCCATCACATAGGTTTCCATTTCATTCAGATTATCTTCTTGAATAAGATAAACCAGCATCGCATGCTTATTTAGAAGATAAATGATCAAATCAGCATCTTCTGCACATGTCAACCTATCCGTACACAGCTTCGTTTTGTCCGCCAGAGCTAATGGAATACCTATTTCTTCTTTCTTTTCTGTTTTTATGTAATTGATATAATCCATAACTACATCCACATCTTTTACATATCTCTCAACAGAATCAACATACGATACCAGATATTTATCCTCACCTTTGGATAAAAATTCATTAACACTTTCCCCCCCTGTCTCCGGAAAAGTATTTAAATAAATATCCAAAACATAACCGTATTCATGAGGATCTACAAAACCTGGGAAAAAGAGACGTTCACCAACTCCAAATGCATCAAATTTTTCCTTTATTGAATCAATATTACCTAATCCGCAAGCCAAATAAATCGAATTCGGGTATTTTTTCAGACTCTGTGCAACTGCCAAAATATAATCGTCATTATCTATTTTAATCAACCTTCCGATTGAACCAAAGATTAGCGTATCTTCTCCATAGGCTGCTCTGATTTCTAAAGCACGTTTTTTATATTGATCCGATTCCCCGCCCCCTTTCAAAAAAACGTCCAAGGTATTGCTCTTAAAAAAAGAAAATGGATACGGACTAGCTTTGTTAATATGGCTGATTCGTTGATCTAATCCGTCAATATCATACTGATGATTGCCGTGACTCCAATAAATTTGATGCGGTGCACTTCGTGTCGCAAATAAAAAGTCTATGATATTATTGTTTCCGACTGTCCCGATCATGATATCAATCCTTTCGCGGATCATATCATCACGGACCATCTTCGCTTTTTCAAGCTGGTCATAATAGTACCCCTTTGGATACCATGTCAGCGGAACAACTTTTACCTCAACACCCAGTTGTTCATACGCCCTGATAATCTTTTCATCATCGAGTCCCTTCTCAACATATCCTACCGAATAAACATACAGCTTATATCTCTCGATAAACATAGTATCTTCCATCAACAGTTGTATTAAACTGTATTCGACCATATGGGGTGAATTGGCCACCAACCGATCCCGGACGATTGCGATCTTTTTTTTACCCTCCGTTTTGGAAGCCGGCTTCGGTAACGACTCACTTAATTCCACATATTTCCGGCTTAACACTCTTGTAAATCTTTCGCCAAAATCAGCCATCTCTTGCTGTGTCTGAAACAAGTTTCCCAATATGTGATGTGCGACATTGTAGAGCTGCATTGCCAATGCCACATTCTCTAGCTCCAGCGCTCTTTTCAAAATATCCGCAAACGGGTTTTCAAGTTTAAAAAAAGAAGGCGAAGCCAAATAGCGCTGTTCACCCCAGATAACAGTCATGATCCAGATCAGTATCGAAGATTGTGCTTCCGAATCATTCTGAAAAAAATTATCCGCCTCCAGCATCTGCGCAAGATACTCCATCATCTCTTCCGGTGCAATTTCACAATATCCCAATATATTTTTAAATAGCGCATAGGCTTCAGGATATTTATACGCTTCAAAAACATTGCTTGTTATCATACGGGCAAGATAGCCTCTGAATCCCATTTCAAACTCGGTATTGAACATCTCCAGTACAAAAATCAATCCGACAAATAAAAAGTATTCGTGTGAGCTTCTTGGAATAGCGGATAAATGTTTTTTTAATAAATTAATATGATTTTCAATAGCGGCATCGTTATTTGCATGAATATGCTTGCGGAATAGTGGAAAGAGCCTTAATATATCTGAATGGGGTAAAACACCTTTTTGGATCACGAGATAAACAAGTCGTGTTCTTAGAGCCAAAAACAGTTGTTCACACTCCTGCGGATTCAAATCACCCGCTAACTGTGCCGCAGCATCGATCGATAGTGATAATTCATTTTCTGTAGACACCGTATCGATATCCGCTAATAGTTTCTCAAATCTGCTTGCAGTCATTTCGTTTTTTACTTTTCCCGTTCTTTTTCAGAGGTTTCAGAATGATCCCTCTTCTAAATTTGCCCTAATACCCGGGTCAATGATTTTTTTCCCCTCGCTCAATCGCTACCAATACAGCTTCAATCACTCCGGCAGCGCTGAACAACCACCCTTTGTGCGCATA
>Ga0265297_10000746_pt1 | contig 90157 bp, 96 predicted proteins | sample Munlanlwell13791_FD_192502 | JGI IMG/M metagenome (GOLD analysis project Ga0265297, IMG submission 192502) | Leachate microbial communities from a municipal landfill in Southern Ontario, Canada - Leachate well 137-91 | ecosystem: Engineered > Solid waste > Landfill > Unclassified | place... | reverse complement strand
ACAAGAAGGCCGCTGACCTAAGCGGCCGCCAAGCGACCCCGAGCCCTAAGCGAGGGGGAGCGGAAGACCGGGCAATGTGGGAGCGCCCCCAAGGGCGCGGTGCATCATAGCTGTTTCCTTAGAGACCAGCTTTACCCGGGTATTAGAGACAGAACGGCAAAATTCGGGGCAAGCACCCTGGCCTATCGAATGGCTAGGCACCCGGCCATAAAGGATAGGCCGGTGTCCTGCCTTCTGCAGGCAGAGGTTGTTTCTGGGATAGATTTTGTTTGCAGGGGGGCGCGGGATAGAGGGATGTTTCAGGGCTTTACCAGGGGGAGAAAAAATTGAACGCTATTTCGCAAAATTCTTTCGAATTGAAGAGTAATAAGGACCCCATTTTCTATTTCCTTGGTTTTCGACGATGGAGCGCCAGGGATAACGGTATGAAATTGCTAAACTTCCGTTATTCAGGGATATGTTCGAGCCACAGCTGCGCAGAAAATCGCGCTGGGCTTCGAAATTTGCCTATAAAAGTTTTTGGGATTATGATGAATCCCAAAAATTTTTATTGTGCGCCGCAAGCGGCGCACCCGCTGCGATGCAAACGCCAATTCTAGACGTAAGCCGTCGCCAATTTTCTAAGGAGGTGTAGAGATGAAATATTTCCTGTATGCGCGCAAGTCTACCGATACAGAAGATAAACAAGTCCTCTCTATTCAGTCGCAACTCACAGAAGTTAGGCAATACGCAGTTCAACAAGGCTTAGAGATAGCGCAAGAATTCCAAGAAGCACGCACGGCGAAGTCACCCGGACGCCCGATATTTGACGAGATGATAAAACGAATCGAAAAAGACGAAGCGTCCGGCATAATCTCCTGGCATCCGGATAGACTTGCGCGCAACTCGATAGATGGCGGAAAAGTTATTTATTTAGTAGATACGGGCAAGATTACTGACCTCAAATTTCCTACTTATCGCTTCGACAGCAGCGCACAAGGCAAGTTTATGCTGAACATTATCTTTGGCCAAAGTAAATACTATGTTGATAATCTAAGCGAAAACACTAAACGTGGCTTGCGCGAAAAGGTTAGGCTTGGCGAATACCCCAGTTTTGCGCCGATTGGCTACACAAACGACAGAGGTAAGATAATCGTTGATGAAGCAAACGCACCTTTAGTTAAAAAGTTGTATGCCTTGTGCGCTGAAGGCAAGTATTCGCTCCTTGAGCTGAGAAAATTGGCGACGGCTTTTGGCTTGGTGAGCAAGAGACAGAAGAAACCACTCTCTTTCAGCAACGTCCATAGAATCCTGACGAATCCCTTCTATTACGGCCTCTTTGTGTATAAGGGCGAGATTTTCCAAGGTTCCCACTCCCCTATTATAGACAAAGATTTGTTTGATAAGGTGCAAGAGGTAATAAAGTTTAGAAGTAAGCCGATACTAAACAAAAATCATTACTTCGTATTTCGTGGGTTTATAAGGTGTGAGGAGTGTGGCTGCCAGATAACAGCTGAATTCCAAAGGGGCCACGCTTATTATCACTGCACTAAGAAGCGCGGGCCTTGCGCACAGTCAAAATATGTCCGAGAGGAAAATCTCGCCCAACAAGTCAAAGAGGCCATCGAGAAGGTTGCGCTGGACGATGGGCTTTTTTCTCCAATGATGAAAGAGCTTGAGCGCGAAAAAACGCTGCTTGAAGCGGATAAAATTTTTGCTAAGCGTAACGCTGAAATTAAGCTAAAGGAAATTGAGGAAAAGTTAAAAACTCTGCTTGATCTGTTTATGGATAATACGATTTCGGTTGAGGAGTATCGGGAGAAAAAAGCCCAACTTCTTAATCAAAAAGTTGAGCTCGAAAGGAACCCTACGACCCAGGACGGAAAATGGCTCGAACAGATGAAAAGTTTTCTAACTCTTGCTCACCAAGCCACTTGCATCGCAGCGGAGGCAAATCTCGAAGCCCAGCGCGATTTTCTGCGCAGCTGTGGCTCGAACATATCCCTGAATAACGGAAGTTTAGCAATTTCATACCGTTATCCCTGGCGCTCCATCGTCGAAAACCAAGGAAATAGAAAATGGGGTCCCTGACGGGGCTCGAACTAATACTTAATCCTGTTGCGATTTGTTGCTTTATTCTTAATTAAACTTAACCCTTCTTAACCCAACCTAATCCTTTTTAACCTATTCCTCGGCTGAAAGTCGTAAAAGTTCAACTTCTCCTGTAGATTCTATGTCTTTAATAACTTTACCTCACCACCTACCCGGGGAACGCATAAAGAATAACGAACCTGCCCTCTCACAGTTTTCTTAAAAAACTAAACTATTTTACGCTCGCACAGTGTGAGCATAGAACATTTTACCTAGAATTATTCCAAAATATAAGAATTTTTGTATTTGACTTAAAAAACTGTATTTCCTTTTTTCACCGCTGTTGCCTCGGATATCCTGTATAATTCAACCAGTTCGCCATCCTCATATTTAGGCTCAATTCTTAATACCCCTTCCACTAGGACTTGAGGAGAATATGGCTGTTTCATTTCCTCACCCTTTTTAACCCTAACCAAAACAACATTAAAGACTGTAGGCGGCGGACCCCAGCTACAACAAAAACAACCATAGGGATTCTGAGATACCGCGAAAAAATCTATCGGCTTATCAAGTTGCCAAGCCTCAGTCGGAATGAGTAAAGAACCTCTGATCCTTACTAACTTCCCGTTCATGCCTTTGAGTTTATCGGGAAGCTTCGCTACGTCCTCTGGCTTACCCTTCTCTAAAACCGGCTTGGCCTTTAGGAGAAGACTAAAAGACAAATTCCTGGCCTTCTGATCCTCCTGTTTTATCTCATCAATTTCTGCGGCCCTTACCACAGAAGCATACAACAACATAATTATTAAGGTAAAAAGTATTGTAACACTGTTTTCGGCATTCTTCTTCATTAATATTCCCTCTTCCTATCTTTTGGATACAAAGAGAACAATTTTTGCAATGCGGTTTGCTCTTTCTCTTTTTGATTAAGCCCGGAGTAACATTCAACCAGCATACGTAACGCCGAATGATGATAAGAAACAATCCCCAGGGCAGTTTGTTTTTTATCATCCTCCCCTAAATCGGAAATGATATTAAAATATTTAGCGGCTTCTAGGAAATTGGCTTCCTTAAAATAAAGCATGCCTAGCTCAAATATTGCCGCTTTATTCCCTGGGTCTAACCGTATCGCTTCATGGTAAGTTTCTTGGGCTTTCTCAATGTCATTCTTACTGCGATAAACATACGCAATCCCTGTATAAAGGCTGCTGTTAGACTTATCCAGGAATATGGCTTTTTTGTACTCCCTTACAGCTTCATCATACAGCGGATACGATATGTAAGTAACTGCCCTATTGGTAAGCTGACGGACTATTACCGGCTTAAAAAGATAAAACGAACACAAGATGAATAGAATACAAAATAACCACCTTGGTAATATCTCGCATGCCTTGTTTGCGTTATCCCAATGCTTTTCTGTACAACCACAGGTATGATTAAATTTATGGCTCATCGTTTTTAAGCGATTAAAATAAAGAATAACCCTAAAACTATCAACATATTCCCTGCCAAGAATTGAATACCTGCCTCATATTTCTCGACCTTGGGCGCCAGATATTTGATGAATCCCGCCGAGCAACCAGTCAAGAAAATCGGCAGGCTCTGGCCAACGGCGAAACTAATGAAAACAAACAAAGAATATAAAACTGATCCCTTAATTGCCACTAAGCTGACAATAACCAAAAGAACTGAACCGCAACATGGGCAGCCCGGCATCTCAAAAAAGGCAAAGAGTGCCCCAAAAAGAAAAGTGCCGATGGCGCCAAAACGCTTGAAATGATTAGTAACGGCAAGGCACTTTTGCATGAACCGTGTTTTTATGAGCCCGGCAACCAGCAAACCCGTAAAAAAAAGCAATATACCTGAAACAAAGAAGATGGGTCTGCTCCATAAGATCAACTTGCCGGCTAAATTCGCCACCAAGCCAAAAGCTATGCCGATAATGGTATAGCTGCTCATCAGCCCTAACGAAAATAAAAACGATAAGAAAGCTGCCCTCTTTCTGGACCCGGATGCCCCGGAAACAATCCCAAGGACTACCGGAATCCTTACGATCGTGCATGAACTCAAAGATGAAACAAATCCGGCGCACAAAACAATAAAGATGGCCAAAACAGACGTATCAGAAAAAGCATTATAAAGTATCTGTGTCATCCTCCATTAACTCCTGTTTTCCTAAAGGCCCTGTTCAATCTTCGTCCTATTGCCGCCAGGAATGCCGCGATAGATGTAAAAATAAGCCCGATAACCGCTGCAATTCCCAAACCAGCCGGGCATCCCTGTTTTCCACAACAAGGACAAGTTGAAAACATAGAATAAATCGCCGTGATCATAAGCCACTGGCGAAATAACATTGACTTAAATAAACTTAGCAATCGTTTCATCCTTTTATCCTGCCATACAAAAACGCAGCTATAAAAAAGATAAAATTGATCATAACTATCGTGGCCCCTGAAGGAAGATTCAAAACATACGATGCGAATATACCAATGACAACCGAAACAACCGCGAATACTCCGGCAATGGCGATTGTCGCGCGAAAACTTTTTACTATCTGCAAAACAGATACCGCAGGCAAAATAATTAAACTTGAAACCAACATCGTTCCGACAATCTTAATCCCCAACACGACGATAAACGAAGTTAAAAGTATGAGGATTTTATTGACCATTTTTACCTTGATGCCGGAAACATAGGCATACTCCTCATCAAAAGTAATGGCAAATAGGTCGTGGAAGAAAAGTACTATCGCCAAAGCCACTAATAAAGAAATAACCACTGTCATCCAGACTTCAAAGCTGCTTACTGAAAGGATATTCCCGAATAAATAGCTGAATAAATCAACATTAAACCCTCCGGCAGTACTGGCGATTATCACGCCTAAAGCAATACCAAATGATGAAACCAACCCTATTGCCGCATCGCCGTAAACTCGGGCTTTCTCGTTAAGCTTTAAAATAACCAGCGAAGCTAAACCTACAAGCGGAATTGAAACAACCATCGGCTGGGCACGCAGCAGAAGCCCGATTGCAACGGTAGCAAAGCTTACATGGGCAAGGCCGTCTCCGATGAGTGAAAACCTGCGCAAAACAAGAAATACCCCTAAGAATGAGCACCCCAGCGCCATAAAACATCCGGCGATTATCGCCCGCTGGATAAAAGCGTATTGAAGCGCTTCCTGAATTTGCTGAAATACATTCATCATATCAATGCCTGTGGCAGATATTGTGCTGTCCGGAGCCGAAATAATCTGTCATCTCCGGCGACTTACAAAACTCCTCAAATGTCCCGTAAAAGATTAACTGTCTGTCTAAATACAATAATTTTGACGCGTATTTACCTACGGAACCGATGTCATGCGAAACCAAAAGAACGGTAACCTTGTTCTCTTTATTAAGCTTTTGCACAGTCTCATAGAATGCTTGACGCGATTGAGGATCAAGGGCAATGGTCGGCTCATCAAGGATCAGAATCTCAGGCCGATGCACCAGTGCCCTTGCCAATAAAACCCGCTGCTGCTGGCCGCCGGAAAGCCTTCCTATAGGACGGTCTCTAAGGTTAGAGATTCCGAGAATCCCCATGGCCTCTTCAGCTGCCCGATAGTCATCCTGGGACAGATGTTTTGGAAATTTCTTACAGCAATACACCCCGGAAACAACTATCTCTTTAGCGGTAGCTGGAAAACGTTGATCAAGAAAAGATATCTTTTGAGGAAGATATCCTATATGCTTTTCTTTTGTAAGCAAAGATAAATCTCTCCCAGAGAAATAAATCTTCCCCTCATAAGGCACCAACTCTAAAAGCGCTTTTATCAATGTGGTCTTACCTGAACCGTTAGGCCCCACAATGCCGATATAGTCGGCAGTGTGTGCCTCAAAGCTGACGCCCGAAAGCGCTTCGATTCCTCGGTATTTGACGGTTAAATTTTTGACTTCAATTATGCTCATTGACACTCAAGCCCGACTCTTAGTTTCTTCAGATTATCTTCCATGATATCAAGAAAAGTCACTCCTCTATTTAGCTCCTCTTTACTGACGTTGTGCGCCCCATGAAGCAATTCAAGCTTTGCTCCGGTTTCCTGCGAGATTGTCCGCGCGACTTTAGGATCAAGCAGCTCTTCATAATAAATATACTTCATGCCCGATTGCCTTAATTTATTGATAAGCTCGGCAATCGCCTTCGGGCTTGGCTCGGCATTCGGTGAAAATCCGTCATAAGGCGAATCATGTTCCAAACCGTATCTCTTCGCGAAATACCCGAACGCAAAATGTCCGCCATAAATGATCGTCTTATGTTTGGCGGTTGATAGTGTTTCCTTGAAGCGGCGATCAAGATCCGCCAGCTTAACTTTATATTCTTTAGCGTTATTCAGGTAGAATGCGCTGTTTGCCGGGTCTTTTTCTGCCAGCGCTTTTGCAATCGTATCAACCATGGTCTGGTCATTAGCTAAATCGACCCAAATATGAGGGTCTTTACCGCCGTGATGGTGATGATGGCCGTGCTCATCTTCCTCGCCATGCTCCTCTGCCTCTTCGTGATGTTCTCCCTCATCATGCTCAGCTTCTTCATCACGGCCTTCTTCAGCCATCAGCTCAATACCAGTACTAGCGTCAACAACCAACAGGTTTTTATTAGAAATGCCTTTGAGCATATCCTCTACCCATGGCTCCATGTACTTCCCAGTATAGATAAACATATCCGCTTTATTGATCTTGACTATATCCTGCGGCTTGGGCTCGAATGTGTGCGATTCAACCCCCGGCGGCAAAAGCAAGGCAACATTGACCTTATCTTTACCGATCTGTTTTGCGAAGTCATATGTCGGAAAAAGGGTTGTCAGGACCTCTATCTTTCGCGGAGCATCTTGCGCCATTGCACAGACCACTACTAACGAAAACACAAAGAATATACCTATGATCTTTTTAAACATGTTAACTCTCCTTCTATCAGAAATCAACCTGCGCCCTCATACCTCCTACAAAGATACCGCTTGTATCATCTGCAACATCCTTGCCGAACGGATTCCAGATGTATTGGAAATCAGGGCTAAGCGATAAATGGTCGTTGACATGAATCCTATAATACGCCTCCAGATGGCCTTCGGGTTTTGCCTTCGGATCCGTGATCTGGGTCGTGTATTTCTTATAATCCTTTGAGGGGATAGCCTGGCCGACCGCAAACGCGAAAACGTCCTTTTCCCTTCCCCAAGGCTTGCCTTCTACCTGTAAGCCAGCGCTCCAGGAATGCTCAAGGGAATAATTCAGCTCGCCTGTTGCCATAATGTCGGGGTTGTAAACCTTCGGATTCTGCCAGCCATAACGAGCAAATAGCGTTACGATATCGGTAACTTTCTGGTCAAAGCTTAAGCCAAAACCGTAGGCAGCCTCTTTTGTTTTTTCCGTATCTATCCATTTAGTATGGTAGACATTGTTATTCCAGCCGTAGAAGCGGTAATTACCGGGTAGGTTGAAGAGATTGGTCTTAAAATGCGCCTGGCCGATATTAAACAGGTTATCTCCGATTTTCTCCCAATCACTATTTCCGTCAAAGACGCCGTAACCTAATTCCAGCCATTCAACCGGCAAATAAGCAAGCCGGATACCTGCGGTGTTGTCCGGAAACTCAATGGTAGGAGAATTGCGGAAAATCCTGCCTAAGAATTGCGTAGTTTCGTCATTGGCGACTTCACTTTGATCAAAATAGGCCGTGGGATCAAGCTTACCAAAAGTTAAGGCTAGCTTGTCTTTAAACATTCCCTGCTCATACCAAAATTCTGTTACCTCTACCCTGGCCGAGCTGTCACCTGCATCGCGGTTGACATTGCTATAGAGAACAAGATTATCCTCTAAACCTGCGCCCTGCCCAGCCTCTAAATGCAAGAATGCCTTTCCACCTACCTCTTTAAATTCCTTACCTAAGGTTATATCTGCCGAATACGAGCCGTCGGTGCATGATTCTTTTAATGTGTGGCCGTCGCCATTGTAATTGACATTATCGGCCCCCTGCACGATCATTGTTCCGCCTGCGCCAAGCTCAAGGCCTTCCATAAGCTGCATCGGAGCGCCCGGCATACGATGAAGCTTCTCTTCAAATTGCGATAATTGCGATTCATAATCGGCGATCTTGGCCTGCTGGCTTTGCGATGCAGCGCTTTGCTGAACAATATATTTATCCTGATCAGCAACTTTTTTCTCTAGGGCCTCTATGCGTGACTGCATTTTGCGAAGAGTTTCCTGAATATCACTGTCATCCGCATAACATAATCCGGAGAAAATTAAAGTAAATAAAGAAACCAAACATAGCAACTTTCTAAACCACATGTTTCCTCCTTCAATAAGCAATATTTTAAGCGGTTAAGCTATTTAGGCGGTTAACGATAAAATTGCGGCGGGGCGCGGGCAATGCTAGCAAAAATGGCGTCCTTAAATAATGGTACGCACAGCAGCATGAAAAGACGCAGGATAACGTGGAATAAAACACTGAAGATTATTAAAAAGAATAGCGCAATGACAGCATGGTTGAGCCAAAGACAAATGGGGCATTCGTGCCCGTCATCACTATCATGATGTAAACCGTGCGAAAGCGGATGAAATATAGCAATTCCAAGAAAAATAGCAAATACAACCAGCAATAGAATAGAGGATTTCTTTCTCATTTGCATTTTGAGCATAACCCTTCGATTTGCAATTGATGCGCTTCAACTTTGGCCTTAAGATTCTTTTCAATAAACTTCGAGACTTTATTAAAATCACAGAATGCCACCTCTTCAACCTTCCTGCATTTCCGGCAGGTAAAATGATGGTGATGTTCTCCCGGCAATGCACAAAGAGCATAACGCAGCTGGCGATCTTCAGATAACGACTTCACTAAAATACCCACTTTCGTAAATTCGTCTAAGATGCGGTATACTGTCGGCATCCCTATTACGGAAAGCCTATTTTGAAGTTTTTCATAGACGTCGTAAGGCCCCATCTGAATACCCTGCTTCATAAATAAATCTATGACTGCCTTACGCCGCGGGGTTATCTTTAACCGGTTGCTTTTTAATGCCTGAAGATACAGCTCCATTTTATCCCTCATAAACAGAAATCATTTCTGTTTAGAATAACACAAAAAATAGGCTCATGCAAACAAAATCTTCTTACCTCCACAGGTATCATTCTTACAGGAACGCCGGTTGAGTTACTACACACACCGGGTCAGGTCAAGGTGAGGGCTGATTATCTCCATTTAATGCGCTATTTCGATAGCGAATTTACGCAAATATCGTCGAAAATAGCATTAAATAGCCGACATTAAATACAAGAGGTTTTTGGCCTATTTCAGAGAAATTCTCTCTATAATTTGCTATCTTTTCCGTAGTAAATCTTGTTATAAAATATTTCAAAATTCTCCGACGGAAATAATGCCCCAACTCCTAGGGGCATCGCTACATAAAAAATCTCCGACAGATTTCTCCGTCGGAGACTTGTCATAACTCATTGTGCCACATAGAGATAGGAGATGTTGGGGTTCCTGACGGGTCCCGAACTCACAATAGGTAAATCCTCTCAACCCCCATGAAGGGACTCGAACTCCGAACGTTATTCTGTAGTTTTACCATCAAACTCTGCTTCGTTAGCTTCGGCTTCTTTCTTGGTTTCCCGAACTATACCGTCTTTGTGATGCGGCGGAGAATAGATGGTATACAGCTTTAATTCTTTTGAATCCGATACATTGATAATATTGTGTTTCGCTCCGGCCGGAACAACTACCGCTACACCATCGCCAACCCCATATTCGTTACCGTCAATAATTACTTTGCCTTGTCCTGCCTCAAAACGGAAGAATTGATCATTTTCCGGGTGAGTTTCCATGCCGATTTCTTCCTTAGGACGAAGACTCATTAACACCAACTGGCTATGAATTCCTGTGTATAACACTTTACGAAACTTTCTGTTCTCTAAAGTATCTTTTTCGATATCCGTTTTAAATCCTTTCATAAGCGCCCTCCTTTCTTATTAAAAGGTAATTACTTTATCACTTTCTTTGACGATTTCGTACATATCCTTCATGGTTGAAATCGGACACATTTCCGAACCTTCCTGGTTGCGGGATTTGATACATGTCCCGCAGGCTAATATTTTGCCACCTGAATTCAAAAACTTATCCGCTTGCTCTATAGTATTAAACTCATCAGTACTGACCTTCTGATACTCTACGCCCTTGCCCATAAAGAAAACCTTGGTTTCGTCTTTCTGATCGAGGCAGAAATTAGCATACCGCAGGGCATTCCAGCAGGTTTCCGCATCGTTACTCGAAATAATAACCCCTATCTTCATATCGGACCTCCGGGCTTAGACGATCTTAATTGCGCTGACTGGACAAACCTTTTCGCATCCGCGCAGACGGTCGCATTTTGATTCGTTCTTAACCTTACATTTTCCGCTTTTTTCATCGATGTACAAGATTTTATTAGGACAGAGCGACACGCAAGCGCCACAGCCAATACATAATTCCTCATTAATAAGCACTATTTTATTCATAGCTCTATGCTATCTCCTTCCTTAGCTCTTATAAAATCATAACCGAACGCATCGCGTATCATTCTTGTCGCATGTTTTCCGGTGCAATGCATTGGGACGATCTTACGGATACCGATATCTTTGAGCTCTTTGATAATATTCATATTATCTTCATTACTATTATCTTTTAAATGAAAACCTCCCAGAACGGAATAAACTTTCTCTCGCGAAAAGTTGCCTTGAACGGTATGAATAATATTGACGATCCCTGGATGGGCGCAACCCGTAATAATGGTTAAACTCTTTAAGAATTTTATAACCAGCACCTGTTCGAAGATCGTCTTATCTTTACAAGAAACCTCAATTTGGCCGCTTGAAAACATATCTTCTTTAATCGCCATAAACGGCTCGACTTCAACGATGCGCACCCCAAAAGAAGCAATTCTATCTTTTACCTCCTGCTTAAATCCAGGACATATATAGACTGTGATATCCGTGCGATTTGGAATTAGATACCATATTCCTGAAATATGATCCCAATCATCATGCGACAATAAAATATGCTTAATCTTGGAAACATCTACATCAAACTTTTGCATATTCTTTAAAAAAACACCCGGATCGCCGAAGGTGTCAAAGAGCACATCTTCTCCGATTAAAAATGAAACACCCCACCTGCAGATGAACCGTTGCCATTTACTTGAGCCAACGGCAATAATTTTAATTTTCATAGTTTAATGCGCTATCGCAGCAGCAAAATACATAAACGCCACACCAATAATAAAAACTACCATTGAAAGCGTAGCCTTCTTAATATCCTGCTGTTTATGTAACTCTGGTATAAGGTCGCAACTGGCAATATAAATAAAACCGCCTGCCGCCATAGGCATTAGCAGTTTCAAAAAATTATCCGACATATTCGCAAGGACAAAACCAATACAAGTACCCAAAATAGCTGTTACTGCTGCTAAAAAGTTATAGAACAATGCCTTATTTTTACTTAATCCTCCGTAAACTAATACGCCGAAGTCGCCTATCTCCTGAGGAATTTCGTGCATAATAATCGCAAAAGACGTAGCGATACCGAAAGTAATGTTTACCGCGAAAGAAGAACCGATAATTAGACCGTCTATAAAGTTATGAATACCGTCTCCGACAAGATTGAGATAGGCAAACGTGTGAATTTCGCATGCTTCCTTGTGGCAATGCCGCCAATGTAAATACCTCTCTAAGATGAAAAAGAAAATAAATCCTACAATGACAAATAAATACACTTCTCCATGCCCGCTCTTTTCTGCTGCCTCGGGAATAAGATGGAGGAATGCTCCTCCGATCAATGCCCCGGCAGAAAAACTGATCAGCAAAAGAAGGATTTTATTTAACAGGTTTTCTTTCAGAAGCAGACTAATAACCCCTATAAAAGAGATTAAGCTTACAACAATGCTAGCGCCAATTGCCCAAATAAGATTCATTTATCCCTTTCGTTTTCGCTCAATCTCCATAGACTCAACGAAAAACTCTTTATCCATTTGGATATTAATATCTGCGCTATTACAAAAAGGACAGGCAAATATTCTCTTAATAATTCGGGTGCTGCGCTTGCAGTCTTTACATTCTAATAAGATCTCAAGAGGTAAAATTTTGAGGCTCACCTTCTTAAAGCTCTCCCCCTTTATCAACTCCTTAAAGGATCCCTGCAAGCTTTCGGCACCGACATGGCTAAACGGGCTTAGACGGACATTAACAACGACCTGCTCCGTATCTGTTTCTTTAGCCGGCCTTTCTCTTAAAACAGCAAATATTTCATTAATAAATCTTGTTTCGTGCATACTTAATTATCTCTTAAGTAAATAATCCGCTATCGCCCTATATAGCGTACTCACAGAAAGTATAGAACAATGTAGATGATCTTCGGGCAAACCCTTCAGCCTTGTAATCACTTCTCCCGCAGAAATCGAAAGCGCCTCTTTAATAAACTTGCCCTCGGCTAATTTCGCTACCATAGACGCGCAGGCGCGTGTGGCCTGACATCCGTCTGTATAATATTTAATCTGAGTTATCTTACCATGCTCTATTACCAGATAAAACTCCATCGCATCACCGCATGGCCCCTTCAAATACGAAGAGCTCACCGGATCATTCATCCTTCCAAAATATCTTTGATTATTGATAAGATCGATTACCTCCTGAGGATATTCAGCAAGTCCTTCTTCCCCGTTATTTTTCATCGTAATTCCTCCCAAATATTTTTCACTTCATCTGCTGCCGGACACGCCGCATATTCAACAATGGTCTTGCCTTCTACGAGTGCCTCCACGACCGTCTTATCAAAGGGGATCTTACCCACGACCGGAACGTCTAGTTCTCGACAAAACGCCTCAATCTTTTCTGTGACGGCCGTGTTTAAGTCGCATTTATTCACTACTAGCTTAACCGAGATATTAAAATGCTTAGCTACTTCCATAACGCGCTCTGCGTCATGCAACCCGGAAAGCGTCGGCTCGGTAACGATAAGAGCACAATCAACACCTGACAATGACGCAATAACCGGGCACCCTATACCGGGAGGACCATCAATGATAACGTAATCAAGCGTCCGCTTCTCTGCTATCTCTTTAGCAATCTGCCTAATTTTTGCCACCAGCTTTCCGGAATTTTCTTCGGCTATCCCCAATTTAGCATGGACAAACGGGCCGTAAGAAGTATCGGAAATGAACCACTCGCCGGCTGCATTCTCTTCCATGTGAATAGCCCCATGCGGACACACATGGCTGCAGAGAGCGCACCCTTCGCAGGAAAAACACTCAATCACATAATCATCCTTTATAGCCCCAAATCTGCATACGGGGATGCATTTACCGCATTTCTTACAGAGTTTCTTATCAATAACAGCGGTTTGCCCGCTTCTGAACTCATGGCGTTCTTTAATCGTAGGATGCAATAAAAGATGCAGATCTGCGGCATCTACGTCGCAATCAACCATGATTTTATTTCTGGCTAACGCAGCAAGAGAACCGCTGACTACGGTTTTTCCGGTCCCGCCTTTTCCGCTAATGACGACTAATTGTTTCATTTTTTATTGCACAGATATTAAAATATAAGTTAATGAATTTATCCTGATACGAATTGTCTTTTTTTACTATGGGTACGCCTTCAGAATAACTAACCGCTATTTCTCTGCTAAAGGGAATTTTCATCAAAATAGGGATATTCTCTTCCTTACAATAGCTATCAACCTTACCGTCTCCGATATCGCAACGATTAATGACTACGCCAAACGTTATCTGTAACTTTCGTAATACCTCAACCGCTAAAACAAGATCATTCAGCCCAAAAGGTGTCGGCTCTGTGACTAAGACGCAAAAATCGCTTCCTTTAACCGCAGTGATTACGGGACACGATGTCCCGGGAGGAGCATCAATAATCACTGTCCTGTTAGGATTAATATATTTTTTAACCTGCCGGATCACGGGTGGAGACATTGCCTCTCCGATATTAAGGCGACCATGGACAAACTGCATATGGTCTTTCTCGCCGATTTCTATAACGCCGATCTCTTTATTGACTTCCTTGATTGCCGATTGAGGACACAGTAAACTGCAGGCGCCACAGCCATGGCAAAGATGCGGGAATATTAAAACACTTCCCTTTTTGACTTCGCTTCCCGGTAATACGGCAATCGCATGATAGGCGCAGACCTCGCGGCACTTACCGCAATAGTTACATTTTGTCTCGTCAACTTCCGGCACGGGAATACAAGCTTTTACTTCTTTTTTGATACGCGGTTTAATAAACAGATGCTCATTCGGTTCTTCCACATCGCAATCAAGCAGTTGAATATTCTTAAGCGATAGCGCTAAGTTAACCGCAACCGTAGTTTTTCCTGTCCCGCCTTTTCCGCTGGCAATTGAAATGATCATATTAATTGATGGTAGGCAATTAAAACTTCCTGAAATTTGCTGCTTGATCTAGTAATCCTAAAGCCCTTCCCTATTAAATATTCTTCTGCATCCGCCAATGTGGTTTTACCGACCTCATGTTTATTGCCTTCGCTGGCATGGATTTTATCCATGAGCGCAAAGCCTTCTTGAGTAAAGTCGCTTAAGACAAGCTTTCCCTCAAACGAAAGTACGCGTAAAAATTCATCGATAACCTTGTAGGGATTAGTTAAGTGGTGCAGGGTGTTAACGGAGAAGACTACGTCGAAGCTCTTATCCTTAAAACTTAACGACTCGCCGTTTTCGATGCGAAAATCAACCTGCTTATCTAAACCGAAATAGCGTAGATTAAGCTTTGCAAAGACCTGCTCGGTTTCCGAGATATCGAAGGTAGCGAAACTATACCCCGCCTTTGCCAGCTCAAGCGCAAAATGGCCCTTCCCCGTCCCGGCTTCAAGGATATCGCCGTAAAGAGGCTGAGCCTTCTCTAAAATGAAGACCCGCTCCTTATCGACATCATAACCAAGACTGCTATATAAGGCTTTGCGCTCTAAATAGCGCTTATGATTCGCTAAAAGCTCTTCTTCCAAAGCGGCTACTTTCCCATACCGAACTTAGAGCCGACGCTTGGGCTTTCGGTTATTTTTAATTTCCCGCTCTTATACGATTCAACGGCTTCTTTAACCGTACCGGATACGCCGGTATAAATCTGGATACCTGCCTTATTCAAGGTTTCAAAGGCATTAGGTCCAACATTACCGGTAAGCACTACCTTTGTGTCTTTAGAGCTTACCAGCTGGGCTGATTGAATCCCCGCGCCTCCCTGAAACTGCGCGTTGGCATTCTCCTGCGTTTCGAACTTCTCTGTGTCCGTGTCAAAAAAGATAAAATTCTGACACCGACCAAAGCGTGGATCAACTTTCGAATCCAAAGTTTTACCTTCTGCAGTGATACATACTTTCATATTTAAACCTTCTTTCTTAATGACACCCGCTACCTTCCCCATGACCCTTATGATCCTTGCAGGCATCCAGACCACCCAAGGCATTGTTCATAAAATCATCAAGCGCTTTTTGCACATTGCCGGAATATCCAAATACTTCAACCCCGGCTTGGGCGAATTTCTGTTGCGCGCCCATACCCATACCTCCGGCTATAACATGGGTTATCTTATACTTTAGAATCTCATCAACTGCAACGCATCCGCCTCCGCCATGCACCGCTGTATTCGGAACAATACGAGTGCTGGTTATTTTCTTCTTATCTTTATCAATATCCGCTAAGAAAAAAAACTTGCACTGCCCAAAATGCGCGCACACATCACCATGTACTCCATTTTCATCTTCCAACACGACTCCCACTCTCATCTTTAACACCCTCCCTTTCGTTGTATAAACCTACGGTTACTTTTTGTCGGATTCCTGCTGACTTGCCATAGATTGAATGCGCGCCTGCGTATCTTCAAGCTGCTGCTTTAAGAAATCAGCTTGGCTTTTTAACGCTTCCACTTCATCTTCTTTAGATATTGCTCGGCCAAAACCGCCAAACGCCTGCATTCCCTTTTGTACCCTCATCCAGCCGGGAAGCCCCGTGGCATAGAAACAATTACGCCGGCCTCTGCCGCCGCCCCTTACCCCAACAGACCCTCCTCCGGATTGCTTTCCAGCCTCACCGACAGGCATAGCACAATAGCCCCTTCCGCCGCCTGTCATTGCTCCTTGACCTCTTGGTCCTGTCCCGTCAAAACCTGGCATCGTTACCACCTTCCTTTCTATTATTGAAAATCATTTCCATTATCAGAGAAAAAAATATAGCGGTTATTTCTTATCGCTACATTCCTGGCATACTCCGTAAAACTGTATAAGGTGATTGGTAATCTTAAACTTATATTTTTGCCCCAATCCCTTCTCTGTCTGATTAAGAAGCTCTACTTCATCATCAATAAAATCAGTATAGTCAATTATCTTATGGCATTCGGTACAAACCAAGTGATGGTGATGATGCGCCCCTTTTGGCCCTTCGGCAAACTCATACCGCGCTCTCCCATCTCCGAAATCGAGCTTATAGACCATACCAAGATTAGATAAAACATCCAGAGTACGATACACCGTCGTTAACCCGACATTAGGGCACTTTGGGTGGATTTTCATATAGATGTCTTCGGCGCTTAAATGGCCTTCGGCCTTCGATAAGACGTCAAGGATAGCCTCACGGCCTAGGGTAAGCCTGTATCCGCAACCCCTGAACTTACCGTGCCACCAACCTTCTCCTCTACATTCGCCTCTTGGCATATTTCTCCTTAATGAAAATGGTTTCCATTCTTAAATATATAGTATAGAGCTATTCTTGTCAAGCTTTTTTTTATTATCACAAGGAGAATATTAATAGGGGTCTTGCTTTTAATAATTAAAAACAAGGCCCCTTTTGGTAAACCTAGTAGGCCTCTGCAAACTTTGCTCTTTTGCTCACTGTTGTGGCACTGCCACCATTACCCCTCATATTAGTACAATACAATAGCCAGGGTCATCGGAACGCCCATTTTCTATTATGAACATATGTTAACAATATAAATAAGAGAGGTTTCTGTCAATATTAAAATATTTGCGCTTATTTTAGAGATTAAGAGAATATTGGCAGAAGGAAAACAGCGAGAAAATATGGCGCATTTTTTGGTGAGGAATGGCTATCTCTATTTAATGCGCGATTTTGGTCGCGAAATTTCGCAAATATCGTCGGAAATAGCATAAAATAGCGACCATAAAATACGAGAGGATTTGACCTATTATAGAGAGTTCCTCTCTATAATTTCCCTATCTTCCCCGTCGGAAATCTTGTTATAAAATATTTTAGAATTCTCCGACGGTAATAACACCCTAACTCCTAGGGACGTCGCTACATAAAAAGTCTTCAACAGATTGCTCCGTAGCAGACTTGTCCTAACTCATTGTACCACATAGAGATAGGAGATGTTGGGGTGGGTAACGGGGATCGAACCCGCAAACCTTCTGAGCCACAGTCAGACGCTCTGACCAATTGAGCTATACCCACCATAATTACTAAGCATGGATAATGGCATGACAATTACAACAAAGCCGTTCCAAATTATCAATTTTATTATTTCTACGATTACCATCCTTATGATGAACTATAAGAACTCTTTTATCGGAAATACCGCATCTTCTGCATTTAACCGGTATTCTATATCTTCGCATTAAATCACGATAAGCAGTTTCCCCAGAGATCCAATTTGGAGCATTACCACCGTAACGAATATTCTTATTCTCCTAGGAACAATGACAAGCTACGCTGCCAAAAAATTTATTTCTTTTTGACCGCCTAAAATCTTTTGGCGTCCTCCAAATCTTTTTTCCGCAATAATCACACTCCAGCCCATCTGCCTTTAAACTGAGCTTTAGTGCGACACCCTATAGAACAATATTTACCCCAGCCTCTTTTTAAATGGGAAGGCTTTACATAAAACTCCCTGCCGCAAATTTTGCATTTTTTATTCGACATAATGTATGTCTATCAAAGAGCGATAAAAATGTCAATACAATAAACTGGTTCACAGTTAAACGCTCTAACCAATTGAGCTATACCCACCATCGCTTTATTATAGCTTATATAAAAACTGATAAGTGTCAACTATAAACTAATCTTATTAATTCTCCTTCTTAAAAGAATCTTCTGCCGTACTCTTTAAGATGGTACCTATGCTGAATACCCCGCCGATAAGGGCAGTGGATACTTCAGTTGCGCCTTTTAAGGTGCCTATGACTATATTACCGGGTAAAAATATGATATCCTGCGCCTTAAAACCACCAGCCATTCCCTTCTGGATCTTCCCTTCAAAGGCGGTTTTCACCGGCCCAAGGCCGACTTTCGGCTTATTCATCTTGGTCCTTATGTTAAAATCCAGGACGATCTTGCCCTGGTCCATAGCTTTAAATATATCCATTACCGCATCGGTTATCTTCTCCATCTTATCTGCCGGTTCTTCTTTAGGGCGGGGCTTACGCACAATATCCGTCAATTCTATACGGCAATCGGCATTAACATCATTATCTATCCCCCTTATACTGCTGATAAAATTAAGCTTTGCCTTCTCTATACGCGCCTTATCCAGGTCAAACCAGGCAGAGTAATAAGGATACAAATAAATCCCGTCTATCTGGCTGATCTTTAAGGTAGCCTGCATATCTTTTTTATGGGGGTTAAACCAACCCTCTATATCTATTTCCCCCTCTTCCTGGCCTTCCTGCCAGGGGATCTTCCCTGTTAATTCCAGGTTGGCAATGACCGAACGCGGATAGATATACAGGTTCTCCAGCTTGCAATCAATATCCTTAACCGTTATCTTTATGCCGGATGGGCCTACGGTCTTATCTATAAAATCAACCTTGCCCTCTTTTACATACAGACGCCGGAATATAACGCGCGAGAGGTATTTATTTTTCAGTCTTGATTTAATACCGGATAAAGAAAGTGCGTTGGCTATAGCTAAAGGGGTGCGCCGGATATTCTCCGGGGTCCTCTCATAAGTAATCTTGGGCCTGGTAACTTTAAAAGTATCCAGGACCAGGGTGCCGCTTAAAAAACCCAATATGTTAGGCCTTATATCAATACTCTCTATCTCAGCCAGCCCTTCTATGTTCAAGTTCTTTATCTCAATCTTAAGCGGCGGACTGACATTGAAATAACCTATGGTAACCTTTTTTTTAGTTATCTCCTGCAGCCTCTTGATAGTTATCGCCTTACCCCAAATAAGAAAAAAGAGATAAGTTGAGCCCAAGAAGACAACTAGAGAAATCGTAATAACAAATAATATTCTTTCCCGCAGTTTCATGGTCTTAAAAAATGCGCCTGGGCTGATTCGAACAGCCGACCGACTGCTTAGAAGGCAGTTGCTCTATCCAACTGAGCTACAGGCGCGTCGTTTTAAACATCCCCGCCGTGTCCCCTGCGCTTAGATTTCGAAGAAATCTGCAGGGGGCAGGCGCGTCGTTTTACCGCCTAGCAAGATGTGCCTCGCAAATTCTATCCCGCTTCGCAAGATGTGCCAAAATTCTCTTTGATAATTTTGGCACGCTCAGCGGGACGATTTGGGTACGTATCTTATTTAAACCAAATCAGTCGGGGCGGACAGACTTGAACTGTCGACCTCTTGCTCCCAAAGCAAGCGCTCTAGCCAAACTGAGCCACGCCCCGCAAGCCTCTCTATCGCCACAGCGAAACCTGCTCAATCACAAGGGGAAGCGATTTAATTATAACATGCAGAAATAACTTTTCAATCGGTAAGTTTTAGAGTAAACTATCCCTTACCATGAGAAGAAATATAATCATTGCGATTATTCTGTTTTTAGTGGCCGGGGTTACCTGCGGCATAATCTACCTGAATAAGGTATACCTGCCTACTAAAATAAAAAACCAGCTCATCAAGGGCCTGGAAGATTCATTAGGTTATAATGTAGAGATATCCCGGGTAAAATACAGCATCTTTGAAGGGATAATCATAGAAAATATTAGCGTATATGATAAGGTAAAAGATAAGGCAAATACCGTCCTGGAAGTGCCCCGGACATCATTTAACTTCCTGCTACTGCCAATCCTGAAAGAAAAAAAGGTCATCATACCGGGGATCCATATCAAATCCCCCAGCCTTTATATCCGCTACCAGACAGACAACCAATTTAACCTGAGCCGGATATCCGCGCATCCGCCAAAGCAAGGGGAGACGGGAAAATCCGGATATTCCTTCCTGGTATATAAAATAACGATATCCAAAGCCAGCGTGATATTCGAAGACGAACACTTCAACCCCAGGATCACCAGGGCGATCAAGGACCTGGATATAAACCTGGGGATAAGCAAATTCACTAAAATCGCATTTTCTGCCAAAGGAAATATAACGGGAGGTAAAGGCCCGGTAAGTAAATTAGCCTTAAAAGGAGACTATAACTTCCTTGCCAAAGAACTTAACGCGAAGTTAAACCTCGCTAACCTGGCTATCCCTGACCTTAACCCTTACCTCTTCCTTCTGCCCCTTTACATCCCATCCGGCACTATTACCAATGCTGACCTGGGTATTAAATTCAAAGATAAGATTGCAGGCCTAAACGGCTCAATGGACATAAAAGAGCTCATCATGCACCAGGATAAAACTATCTTTAAAGGAGACATAAATATCTCACCCAACCTGAATTACAGCTTGGAGAAAAAATCCTTGGATTATAAAATACGCCTTAATCTCCTTAAAGATAATCTAAGCGGCATACCCTATGTGGATAAACTAAATAATGTCTCAGGATACATTGATATTGCACCGGACAGGCTCTGGACAGACAACCTGAATCTCCAAGTCTTAGATGCAAATCTGGCAATTAAAGGCGCACTGGATAATTTTAAGGCCCCTTACCTGAAGGTAGAGGTAAGCATACCGGAAGTGAAATTAGAGAATATCACCCCCTTATTCCCTGCCTTCGAGAAAAACATCACTATTTCCGGAAATGCCAAGGCCCATATCAATATGGACGGAAATATTAAGGCCCCGGGATTAAATATGAAGGCAAGGCTGGATGTAGCCAATGCAAAACTGGAAAACACAGCCTTAAAAGAACCGGTAAGCGATATCAAGGGGACAATCAACCTGACTTCATCCACGGCATACTCAAAAGGCCTTACCTTTAACTACCGCGGCACTGCCTATAATCTTGACGCAGGGGTGATAGATTTCCAGGCGCCCCGGGTAAATCTTACCCTTACCTCGAAAGACATGAATTTAGAATCCGATATCAAAATCAAAGACAAACTTGTCTCTATAAATAAACTGAACGGAAAATACATTGATTCCGCCTTTGATATCACAGGGGACCTTGACATAAATGACAGCACTAACCCTTTATTCAATCTCTCGACGAAGATAAAGGTAAACAGCAAGGATATACTGGTATTCCTGCCCCAGAAGACCTCTGATAGCCTTGATAAAGTGAAGCTGGAAGCAGAGTTAAATATTGCCGGCACCCTGCAGGGCAGGGCCAAGGATTATAAGAAATGGGAAATAAACCTGGAAAACAGCAAGGGCAATTTCTCGCTTTATAACCTGAAATTCAGCGATTTATATTTTATTCTCAGCCAGAAAGACGGTTTACTGAGTATAAGCCAATTCTCTGCCTCCGGATACTCCGGGATACTGAAGGCAGGATTTGCCGCCAACCTGAATGCCGCTACGCCGCCATATACCGTAAAATTAGAGCTATCGGCCCTGGACCTGGCAAAATTAAAACCGGACCTAAAGATCAAAGAGGATATTGCGGGGATACTGGAAATACGCGTTGACTCAACCGGGAATTTTAAAGGGACAGAACAGATAAAAGGCAGGGGTTATTTAACCGTCAAGGACGGAAGGCTCTGGAAGCTAAACTTGTTTAAAGGCATAGGCGAATTATTATTCCTTCCGGTATACGAAAAGATCGTCTTCAGCCAGGCAACGGCAGATTTTGATATTCAGGACAACTTTATTCAAACGGATAACCTGAAGTTAACCAGCGACATGATGGCCTTAGACTGTAAGGGTAAATTGGGGTTTAATGGCGAGCTGGACTTTACGGTTTATACCCAGGTGAATAAAGAATTGATCCGCGATTCATCCGATATGAGAAAATTTGCCACCGCAGTATTAGGCCAATTAGGCAGCGCCCTCACCATACGTATTACCGGGACAATCCAGAAACCCAGCTACAAGGTCATACCGGTAGCAATGGACATCATCAAAAGTATAAAGGATTTTATTTCAAGTAAGTAGCCAGGACCTTCTTTGCTTTCTCCAGGGCGCGGAAGCGGTGGCTCATCTTGTGTTTTAACTTAAGGCCAAGCTGGGCAAAGGTCTTTTTGTAACGCGGGATAATAAACAACGGGTCATAGCCGAATCCGGATTTTCCGCGCATAGCAAAGCCGATAACCCCCGGGCACCTGCCCTCAACCTGCCTCAAGGAACCATCCTTATCCGCCATAGCTATGGCACAGACATAATAAGCCTTGCGCCCGGAAAGCGGCAACCCCTTAAGTACCTTTAAAAGCTTCAGGTTATTCTTTAAGTCATCTTTATCTTTGCCTGAAAAACGCGAGGAATAAACCCCCGGCCTGCCTCCTAAGGCACGCACGCAAAGACCGGAGTCTTCTCCCAGGGTAAGTTTCCCGGTATAGCCGGCAATAACCCGCGCCTTTTTTGCGGCATTCTCAGCAAAGGTCCTTCCATTCTCTATTATCTTCGGCGCGCGGGGATAATCATCCAGAGAAGTGACCTTAAAATCCATCCCGGCCAGAAGGTCTTTTATCTCTTTAAGTTTCTTTTGATTCTTTGTGGCTACGACCAACTCTTGTTTCATCTATCAGGATTTTATAAAACACCTTTAAAAATATTCCGCTGGATATCGATCAATTCTCCGATGCCTTTTTTAGCCAGGGTGAGCATCTTATCCATCTGGCTGTTATCAAAAGTATCGCGCTCCCCTGTCCCCTGTATCTCAATAAACCTCCCTGCCCCGGTCATAACCACATTCATATCCACTTCTACCCGGGAGTCTTCGGCGTAACTTAGATCCAGAAGCAGCTGGCCTCCAAGCACCCCGACGCTGGTGGCAGCCACAAAGTCTTTTATGGGGATTGCTGAAATCAGGCCGTCTTTTTTTAGTTTATGAAAGGCATCAACCAGGGCGATGAAGCTGGCGGTTATGGAGGCAGTGCGCGTGCCTCCGTCTGCCTGAATGACATCGCAGTCCATCCAAATAGTGCGTTCCCCCATTTTCTTCATATTTACTACCGCCCTAAGGGACCTGCCGATGAGACGCTGTATCTCATAGGTGCGGCCGGAATCCTTCCCCCGCGGGATACGGCTCAAGCAGGAACGGGGAAGCATGCCGTATTCGGCGGTTATCCAGCCGCTGCCGCTTCCTTTCAAGAAAGGCGGGACGGATTCCTCTACCGAGGCAGTGCAGACAATACGGGTATTACCCAGCTCAATCAGACAGGAGCCTTCGGCATGGATTATATAACCCCGGGTAATCCCTACCCTTCTTATTTTATCTGAACCCCTGCCATCCAAACGCTGCATACCATGCCTCGCTTTCTTTAAGGTTATACCGCCTGATAAATATTCCTGCCTTTTGTGTCTATGCCGACAATCAAAGGAAAATCCTTTACCTCTAACTTATAAATTGCCTCCGGCCCTAAATCCGCGAAGGCAAAGACACCTGCCTTTTTTACCTGTTTAGCCAGAAGCGCTGCGCATCCGGCATAAGTAAGAAAATATACTGCCTTATGCTTTCCTGTTGCCTTAATTACCTCCTGAGAACGCCTGCCTTTGCCGATCATAGCCAAAAGCCCTTTCTTCAATAATAAAGGGGTAAATTTATCCATACGGGAGCTGGTAGTCGGGCCGCAGGAACCGATGACTTTGCCTCTGGGCGTTTTCGCGGGGCCGCAGTAATAAATAATCTCATTACGCAGGTTAAAGGGAAGCCTCTGCTTTTTAAGAATGGCCTCAAAAAGGCGCTTATGCGCCTGGTCGCGCGCGGTATAAATAGTCCCGCTTAATAAAACCGCCTCTCCTGCCTTTAAAGAGGATACATCTCTTTTCTTTAGGGGGGTAACTAATCTTTTCATTCTTACAATATTGTGCCGGCACTGCGCAGGGCGTGACAGCTGATATTTACCGCTACCGGCAGCCCGGCAATATGGGTAGGATAAGTCAGTATCTTTACGCCTAATGCCGTGGTCTTACCGCCTAAGCCCATCGGCCCGATACCTAAGCTGTTTATCTCCTTCAATAATTCATCCTCTAACTTTGCGTTCCGGCCGGAATTCTTCGTCTTGCCACAGGTAATATCTTTAAGCAGGGCCTTTTTAGCCAGCAGAGAAGCGTATTCTGCGCTGCCGCCTATACCCACCCCCACCACATAGGGAGGACAGGCATCCGGGCCCGCATCTTTTACCGTCTCAAGAATAAATCTCTTTATTTCAAGAAAACCTGCGGTCGGCTTAAACATACACAGCCTGGATTTATTTTCGCAGCCAAAGCCCTTAGGCAAAACGGTAATCTTCATTTTATCTCCCCGGACAATATCCGCGTGGATAAGCACGGGTGAATACTGCGGCCTGCCCCTTGATAAAGGGTCCCTGATGACGGAAGGCCGGAAATACCCTTTTTTATAGCCGTCTTCTATACCTTTAGTTACTGCCTGATTGACATCTCCCCTGATATTTACCTGCTGGCCGACCTCCAGGAAGACTATCGGCATACCGGTATCCTGACAAATCGCCAGTTTTTCTTTTTTGGCTATGGAGGCGTTCTGAATAATCGCCTCTAAAATATTCCTGGCCCCTGCGCTGCTTTCTTTTTTTAAAGATAACTTAAGGGCTTTTAAAACATCCTTCCTTAAGATGGTATTAGCCTTTATGCATAAATCCTCAACCGCCTGCCTGATTGTTTTTGCCTCTAATCTTCTCATTTCTACCCTGACTTTTATTTACCCCTTTTGAATTCCCTGGTTACCGTGGTCTTTATACCGCCGCGGGGATTAAATTCACCCATTACCTTAGCCCAGCGCGGCTTGCAGGCTGAGATGAAATCATCCAGGATCCTGTTTACCGCGTGCTCATGGAATATTCCGACGTTACGGTAGGCAATGATGTAGAGTTTAAATGACTTAAGTTCAATGCAGTATTTATCCGGTGAATATTCAATCTTAATAAGCGCAAAGTCCGCAAGCCCGGTCTTGGGGCAGAGGCAGGTAAACTCCGGGACTTCAAGAGAAATAGTGTACCTTTTATCCGGGTACTGATTCTTCCAGGATTCTATCTTCGGCAGGCGCAATCTGCGTATGTGCCCCTGGCGGCCTTCATAATTACTTTTTTCAACCGGCATCTATTTAATCCCTACCTTTCTATGGATCTGCGGTATGATGCAGGCGGTTATCCCGTGCTTATCGCAAATCTCCTTACAATATTCCAGCTTCTGCTTAAGGGCCTCATCTTCTTCGCTATCCGGCTGAAGGACTAAGAGCGCATACTCGTTTACCTCTTTGATCAACTTCAGGCCTTCCACTAGATCTATGCTGCAGGTATCATGACAGATGACTGCCTTTAAAAAAACTTCTTTACGGGAGGCGATTTCAAGGAACTTGCGGTGCTGTTTCCAGAAACCGTATAAACCGGTCGAGGAAGGTAATTTTAAATCCATAGCCACGATATCTATGTAATCAATGACCTCAGCCAGCTCATCAGGCAGGGTGCCGTTAGTCTCAAGGTAATTTTTATACCCCTCCTTATAAGTCAAGGGCAGGACCTCTTTTAGAAAATCCTTCTGCAGGAGCGGCTCTCCTCCGGTAAAAGAAATGGAATGATGCGGCCCGCTGTATTTCTTTATCTCAAAGATTAATTCTTTAGGAGTCATTTCCTTGAAAGAACTCAGGCGCGTATCGCAAAATTTACAGCCTAAGTTGCACCCGAAGAAACGCACAAAGATCTGTTTTTCCCCCAGGTAAATGCCTTCTCCCTGCAGGCTCTCGAATATTTCGTTTATCCTTCCTTTAATCATATTTTTTACCTACAGATCTAAAGGGTCTTTTACCCCTGCTTCCTTAAAACCCTTGGCCCGGAAATAGCAGCTCTCACATTTACCGCAAGGCCTCAGCCCTCCCTTATAGCATGACCAGCTCAGGTGAAAAGGAACGCCTAAGCTGATACCTGTACGAATAATCGAGGCTTTACCTCTATTCAAGAAGGGGGCCCTGATTTTGACGCCCCTGCCTTCTACTCCGGATTTTGTCCCGCAGGCAGCTAAACGCTGAAAAATACGGTAAAACTGCGGCCGGCAATCAGGGTAACCGCTGTAATCCTGGCTATGCGCTCCGATAAATATTGTGCCTGCGCCGCTTGCCTCGGCATAGGACAAGGCAAGACTTAAAAATATAATATTCCTTGCCGGCACATACGTCGAGGGAATATCCCCCTTGCCTTTCCTGGTTAAAGGCACCTCTCGCTGCTTACCCAGGAGGCTTGAGCCTTCCCGGGGAAAGGGTATTTTCAGCACCTTTGCACGGCAGCCGGCTGAGGCGGCTATGCGTCTGGCTGACTCGATCTCTCTCTTGTGCCGCTGGCCATAATCAAAGATAAGACAGGAACAACTAAAGCCTTCCTTTTTAGCCAGGTATAAAACCGCGGCTGAATCCAGGCCTCCGGATAAAAGTACTATCGCCTTTTTCATTCCTGATAGGTAGCGGCGCTGGCAGAGTTTTCCCAGACCGTAATAGAGTTAAGATCAGGCGTGCTTGCCTTTAAGGCCTCATATATATACCTGGCGATATTCTCCGAGGTAGGATTAACTTTTTTAAAATACGGGATATCGTTGAGGTATTTGTGGTCTAATCTCTCAAGGACCTCATTAAGCTTATCCTTCAATTCCTTAAAATCCATGAGCAGGCCGTTCTTATCTAATCTCTCTGCGCAAAGCGATGCCTCTACCTTCCAGTTATGGCCGTGCAACTCTTCGCATTTACCTTTATAACCCCTGAGGTTATGCGCGGAACTAAAAACTGCCTCGATCTTTATGGTATACATCCTTCACCCCCGGAAATACCGCGGTTTGATCAATGCCTTTAAACTGCCCCTGCCTTCCTGACATTTAGCACGGGATTACCCAGAAAACTCTTAGCCAGCCCACGGAACCATTCTGGGTTATCGCTGACATAAAAGGCATGCCTTCCTTTACGGCCATTACTGAGTGAGCCCTCCTGCGCCAATATCTTCTTTACCTCTATGGCTACCTGCTTGGCAGAATCTATCAAATTAACCTTATTGCCCATGACCTCTTTTATCACCGGTTTAAGCAATGGATAATGAGTACAGCCTAAGATAAGCGTATCCACCCCTGCCTGCTTAAAAGGCTTAAGATATTCTTTTGCTACTTTTAAGACCACGTCTGTGGACAGCCAGCCCTCTTCTACGAACGGCACAAATAAAGGGCAGGCCCTGGATAAAACCCGGGCATCAGGGGCCAGCTGTTTTATCTCCTGTTCGTAGGCCCTGCTTTTTATGGTGCCGCTGGTGCCGATGACGCCTATGCGCTTGTTTTGAGTAGCGTAAACCGCCTCTCTTGCCCCCGGGCCGATGACGCCGACTATGGGTACCCGAAAGTGGCTCTTGATGACCGGAAGGGCAACGCTGGATACGGTATTACAGGCGACACAGATAAGCTTAACACGGTGCTTTAAAAGGAATAATATATTTTCAATGGAAAAACGTATCACTGTCTCGCGTGATTTTATGCCGTACGGCACGCGCGCGGTATCTCCGAAATAAACAATATCTTCTTTGGGCAGCTGACGCGCAAGCTCCTTGACCACGGTAAGCCCGCCTACCCCCGAATCAAATACGCCTATAGGCCTCATTATTAAATAACCTCCTTAAGATAAGGAATCGTTGCCGTAATCTCTTATGCCTTCTACTATTGACTCGGCTATCTGCTGACGGTAATAACTGTTTCTAAGCAGTTTCTCCTCTGCGGGATTGGATACAAACCCCGTCTCTATTAAAATAGCCGGGGCGGAAACTCCCTTTAATACGTAAAAAGGCGCTCCCTTTACCCCTATGATCCTTGTATCCATGTTCCGGCCTGTGCTGCGGCAAATAGCGCGCGCCAATCTTATGGACTCGGCGCGGTTTGCGGTATAAACCATATCCCAGAGTATGGCCTTTAAATTATAAGAGGGGTTGCTTATTACGGAACAAACGCCTACATCCGGCATACCGTTCTGGGCAGCAGATGCCGCCCGCTTGCTGTCGTTGACCTTAGGAGATATATAATACACCTCAAGGCCGTTGAGGCTGCGCACACGGTTGGCATTGGAATGGATACTGACAAAAAGATCAGGATGCGCCCTGTTGGATATGGCCACTCTCCGGGAAAGAGAAACAAAATTATCGCTTGAGCGGGTCATGATAACGCTCACCCCGGAAGCACGTAAAAGAGTCGCCACCCTCTTGGCGATATCCAGATTAATATCTTTTTCCTTCAGGGCTCTCTTGCCTATGGCCCCCGGGTCATTCCCGCCGTGGCCGGGGTCAATAACCACTGTTTTTATCCACGCCGGGATAACAGGCGCCCTGGCAGCGGCAGGAGAAGGCGCTTTAAAAATAACATCAAATATCTGCTCTTTGAATTTATAAGGGACAGCTATCGCGCCTTGATGGATAACTACCGGGTGTTTCAGATAATAAGAACGGTTATCAGCCATTACCATCTTTTCCCCTGCCATCAGGATTACTTTGTGCGCATCTTTAGTGAGCGTAAGTTTACGCGTAAAGCTGTCGTAATCCCAATCTACTGAACGCAAACGGCAAAGAGATACCGCGGGTATATAAGTGAGGCCGCCTATATTGTAAGTGGGGAAGTTATCGCGGACTGAAACGGTAGCGCAGCCGGCTAAAACCAGGAGACATACCCCCAGGATAATCCCCTTAATAAGATTACCCGGCCCTGGAGTGCCAGGCTGCCTTTTTTCTTCCTTCCTTTGTATTAAACTAATGATTTTCCCCCTTTTTTAGTCTTACCTTAGAAAGTGGAGGTGGGCGGAATTGAACCGCCGTCCTTAAGTAACCAAATAAAAGCCGCTACATGCTTAGCCTGTCTTTTATTCTTTGTCTCATCCGGCTCCGTCAGGCGGGATCCGGAAAAGACGCAGCCTTAAAACCGCTCTCGTCACGCGCCCAAAGGCAAAACGCGCAACCAGCCTAGAAATCGCCCTACCTAACCCCCAGGCAAGGGTTAAGAGAGGCCCAACCCTTAATTAAGGACTGGGACTTGCACGCCAGCCGGGACAAATGTCGGCATTACTGTCGACACCGGTCTCAGCCCTACTGTTTCGTAGTTGGCATTTGTATTTTGCAAGGATTGTTAACGCGGCTCACCTCGCATCCGCGGCATGCTGCTCTTACCCGGCTTACCCAAGTCGAGCCCTTTCACCCCCTAAATCCTGTATCTTATCTTACTTATTCCTGGCCCTGGCCTTAAGAATACGGCGCATGGTCAGATCGCTCTCGCGGCGTTTAATATCTTCTCTTTTATCGTATGACTTCTTGCCTCTGGACATGGCAAGTTCTATTTTTGCAAAACCCCGCTCGTTAAAATAGGCCTTAAGCGGAATCAGGGCAAAACCTTTCTGGGCTATCTGAGCAGCGAGCCTGTTTATCTGCTTCTTATGTAAAAGCAGCCTCCTCTCTCTGACCGGATCAACATTAAGATAGCTTGCCTGCGCATAAGGGCTGATGTGGGCATTATATAATATTATTTCTCCGTCCTCTATCCGGGCAAAACTTTCATTCAGATTGACCTGGCCTTCACGCAAGGATTTAACTTCACTGCCCTTTAATTCTATGCCGCACTCAATTGCCTCTATAACCGCATAATCCCTTAAGGCCTTATGGTTGGTAGCGATAATCTTACTCATAATGAGCACGCAACTTTAATGAGCAGACGACTTATGGAGTATCAGTTTTATATCCACTACGACATAAGTCGTAGGCCGTAAGGCCGTCTGCGAATTATCCCGCCGAATACGCTAAAATTATGGTCCCCTGAAATCGCTAGGCGATTTCGGGGATTTAATCCCGGAAATGCTTCGCATTTCCCGGGAAACAGAATCTTAGCGTGGTTTATGAGGCGGAACAACTACCACAACTCATGCCGCATTTATTTTATCACGGCCAGCATAAAATACAAACTCAAAAATAATGGCAGGCTGACTAACCCTATAATATGGCCGAAGAATATGCCCTGGCTGATAAGCAGGTCTTCTTTCTTATAGTGGCGGACAATCACAGAAAGCGATGTCGCCGGAGGCACTGCCAGCTGCATGATAATCAACAGGCCTATCAACGGCGGCAGGCTTACCCGGGATAAAAACCACAGGCCTAAAGCCGGCAGTATAAGAAGTTTTGCCAGGACCAGTAACAGCATCGCCTTATTATCTGTATGCCTGATGCGTAACAACGAGAGGCTGCCTCCTACCACCATCATAGCCAAAGGCAGGGTGCAATCCCCTACCATGCTCATGGGCTTAAGAAGTGCCGACGGTATGAAACTGTTCAGGCCCAAGAAAACAATCACCAGGCTTAAGATAATAGCGATAACCGCAGGGCTAAAAAGGCTGCCTAACTCAAATTTCCTGCTCTTATGGAATGAAAGCATATAGACGCCAAAAGACCACATGACCAGGTTAAACCCCAGAAGAAACAAGAATATATAAATAAACATGGTATCCTTCTGACTCCCGGGCAATAATGCCGCAATCAAGGCCAGGGGCAGATAACCGGAATTCTGGAAAGTGACTAAGCTCAGAAACTGCGCTTTGTGTTCGCCCCCTTTAATAAAGACGGATAAGATATAACCCACAGCCAGGCCGAGAACAGTCACAACCAGGCTTATGAGAGGAAAAATCCACCACTGTGGATAAATATTAAAACGGAAATCCCTGATCAACTGGCAGAATATCATCACCGGCAGGGTAACCTCAACCACCAGGCGGCTTAAAATATCCAGCCCTGCCTCGCCTAAGATATTCTTGCGCATTAATATATATCCTAATGCGCCCAGCACAAAAATCTGCACAACCGCAAGGCCTGCGGTCTTAAAATATTCCAGAAACATAAAGGCCTCCTCCTAGAGGTGTTATATTATAACAGCAAATAAAAACAACCGCAATTCTTTATCTGATGGGCATCGGCCAGGCTTTATAGAAGAATTGACAGAATAAAAACTCTAAGTTATACTTAGGGTTATCTCGCGGGGGTGGCGGAATGGCAGACGCGCTGGTCTCAGAAGCCAGTGCCGCAAGGCATGAGGGTTCAACTCCCTCCTCCCGCATTAATCAGCACTGTTTGCCAATCCAATAAGACTAGAAAACCAGCAAAAAATTATGTTAGATTTTCCCTTCTTTTGCGTCTATTAATAGTAAGAGGGGGGCAAAATGTCTGATTTGATTCCTGCGGCAACAATAGCCACAAAAATTTTAATCGTTCGAGGTAAAAGGGTTTTGTTGGATAGCGACTTAGCTATACTCTATGAGGTAAAGACAAAACGACTCAATGAGCAAGTGGCAAGAAACAGAAAGAGATTCCCTGAAGATTTTATGTTTCAACTCACCGAGGAAGAATGTGATTTTTTGAGGTCGCATTTTGCGACCTCAAACCGAGGCGGTCGGAGATATCTGCCGTATGTTTTTACGCAAGAAGGCGTAGCTATGCTCTCAAGTGTCTTGAACAGTGAGCGGGCGATTATGGTAAATATTCAGATTATGCGTGCTTTTGCCCAATTAAGACGAATGCTTTTAACTAACAGAGATCTCAAACGTAAGATTGAAGAAATGGAGAGAAAATACGATAAGCAGTTTGCTATAGTATTTAAAACAATTAAACAGCTTTTAGAACCACTTCCCGTTAAAGAAAAAATCCCAATAGGTTTTCATCCGGAGAAAAGGTAATGCGTACGCTTAGGGATAATTCGCGCAAATAACTAGCATCTAGCCCCGCAGCTAAGCACGTCGTAGATTTCTTCGAAATCTACTCGTAGCAGCGGGGATTAATTCCGACAACAACTTACGCTCGCTTCGCTCCGTAAGTTGTGTCGTCATTAATCAGAAACTCAATTCCAGCCGGAATTCGGTATATAGGCCGTCTTTAATCGTAACTTTACCCAGGTTGTCGTCGCGGTACTTTATGGAACGATTAAACATACCTCCGACAGAAACAGAACTATTAATATATTTATTCGGTTTATATTTGAGGCCCAGACCTGCGTGCATTTCATTATACTCAATTATTACATCCTTAAACGTGTCTTTATCCACCTCAAACTCACTTGAGGACATATCTGCTTCAGCAAAGACCGTAAATTTATCATCTAAGGCATAGGAAATCTCCGGCCTCTTGGGAATGATATTAAAAGTCAACCGGTCATTGGGCCTGTAGATAAAACCTAAAATTGGAACAATATCGTCATCATAGTCCGGAAATACTGCAACGCCAGCAATAAACGTCCATTGTTCATTCGGCTGATGGATTAGGAAATAACGCTGCAGCATACGAAAATGCGAGGAATCAAAATTCCAATCATCACCCAATAAAGACGGGGCAAGCCCTATAGTCAAATAAGTCTTATCAATATTAAAAAGAGGGAATGTGGTTTCCGCGCCGAAAGCTACTCCGGTCAAATGCGCCGGAAGTTTTACGACAGTAGTATTATCTATTCCCAAATAATCAGCCCCTACCGCAAATTCTACCGGCAATTTACCAAAGGCCTTGGTTTGATAGCTGTATTCAACAGCTGAATGAATTACCCCGACCTTTCCTGACTGCGCATCCACTCCCCGGGAAGGCATATACTGCACAAAAGAATCTATCCCTTGAGCAAACTCTTCTTCCTGTATAACTACCGTCCGTCTTAACCTCTGACGGAAGTCTTCTGCGGTAGGAATTGATGATTCCTCCGCCTCTTTAATCGCCTGTTCCTGCGCCTCTGCCCTTGCCTCATCAGCATAGGCATTGGATAAAACAAAGGGGGACAAAAAGATAGATAAAAATAACGCGGGTAATAACCTTGATCTCTCAGCTTCTTTTATGGACATGCCCTTTCTCCTTTTCTAAATAATAGCACCTGAGGTATTTTTTGCAACTATAATTAACCTGCCGCCCGCTTATATACCTACGGGCACCGGACCTGGCGTAAAAACTCTGCCGCCTCCTCAGCCAAAGAGGTATTAATAAACATCCCGCTGCCCAATTCAAATCCGGCAGGCTGGCTTAAGCGCGGGATAATACCTATGTACCAATGGAAATACTCTGCGCCGTTCTCTTTTACCGGGATAGAACGGATGGTATAATTAAAATCCGGGTTTTGGAGGCCGTAATATAATTTCTGAAGAGTGCGCCTTAAGTTGCCCGCTAAATCGCCTATTTCTCCGTCGCTAATCTCGGCGAAAGAAGCCATATGCCTGCGGGGAAAAATCCAGGTAACAAAAGGAGCTACCCCTGCGTAAGGCACAAAGGAAACAAATTTATCCGTTTCAAAGACAATCCGCTGTTTTGCCTTAAGTTCTTCCTTGAGTGTCTGACAGAAGACACAGTTGCCGGTAAGGTCAAAATAACCTGCCGCCTGTTCTATGCGGCCTCTTATCTGCGGAGGAACGATAGGGGTAGCAATAAGCTGTGAATGAGGATGCTCCAGCGAAGTGCCTGCGCTGGGGCCGTGATTTTTAAAAATCACAATAGCTTCAATTCCCTGAATATCCTGAATCGACAGATAACGATCCCTGTATGCCCTTATAATATTTTCCACTTCTTCTTCGCTCATCAAGGCTATGGAAATGTTGTGCCGGGGATGCTCGATAATCACCTCATGGTTTCCGAATCCGTTCATTGATATATACATCCCATTGTTATCCCGGGCCATCTTTTCATTCGCGGAAAGCGCCCCGTAAAGATTATAAACTGAACGCACCTTCCATATATTCTTATCACCCAAGCGGAATGTCTCCTGCGGAGTCTGACTCTCATTTCCGGGACAAAAGGGACAGTTGTCTTTATATTCAGGCACTACTGCTTCTTCCTTCTTTTTCTTTATAAAATCCCTGGGGCGCTTTGCCCTCTCCGTAGCAACAATTACCCAATCCCGGCCAATGATGTTATACCTTAATTCAGGCATAGCTTCCTCCTTCTTAAACTGACGGATATTATCCACCCCGACCCTCCCGTCAGAAATGTTACTCAGTACGGGAGGAGGTTTGGTAGGTGAAAAAAGACGGCTTCCTGGAGAAATCCCAGCGCACCAGGCCGAAATAATCTATGCCGTTATCCCAGTGCCCCCGGCAATCCCTGAAAAATGCCCAAAAGACTTTCTCCGCTGCATTATCTTTTAATAATGCCTTGAATACTTCCTCCAGCCATCTTGCCTGCTGTTCTTCGTCGGGATTATCTCCCAGCCACCAGTTCTTGGCCGAAAGGCCTTTCTTTATCCCCGGGCATCCTATCTCGGTTATCCATACCTTCTTGTCAGTATCTTTATTGCGCGACATCACTTTACGGGTAAGTCTAGCATAAGCCTTCACTCTCGCCAACGCCCCGGGCGATAACGGAGATTCAAATATGTGGATATTTAGAATATCAAAATATTCCTGCGCACCGTTATCATAAAGTTTATTTACGCTGGCAATACCGTTAGCCAGGCCTCCGTTTAGGACCGCACAATCCGGGTCTATTCTTTTAGCGGCAATATACACCTCTTTAAGTAAGACACAATAGCTCTTAAGCCCATCCTGCCTCACCCAATATACGGCGGAATCCGGTTCATTCCACACTTCCCAGTATTTCACCTTATCTTTATAACGGCTGATCACTAAAGAGGCATAATTAACAAAAAGGCTGTTGTCTTCGGGCGGTGAATTCCATTTGCCATCTGAAGCTGCCCAATCCGTGCTGTAATTAAGCAACCCGAGTATCTTTATATTATAACGGCTTAATAAATCCACTATTTTATCGTATCTGTCAAAAACGAACTTTCCTTTTTCCGGCTCAATATCCTGCCAGAGAAAATCCATCCTCACCCAGCCTACCCCTGCCTCTTTCATTAAGGTGACGGCCTTAACAAGGGATTCTTCGGAAGGGTATTTATAATTATTCCAGGGATGGTTCCAATGCAGGAATTCCAGGACCCCAAAGCGGCTCTGAGTTTTATCTTCAAGTCCGGGCATCTCTTTCTTCATCTGTTTATTTGCAGTGAGAACATTACCGGCTGATACCGTTGAATAAATAAGCCCTGTCAGGATGAAAACAGCCGACAGATACAGCCTTTTATTCATGAGGTTTATCCTGGGTGTTGATATAATCGTCAAAATCTATCTTTTGACCCAACTCCTGCTTTACTACCCTTACCCTATCCGGTACATAGGGGTGCGTCTTGTAATAGGATTTAGGGGCAAGGGGTTTACGGCGGTTAATATCCTGGAGTTTTTTAAGAAAGGTAAGCATGGCCTGGGGGTTATAGCCGGCTGCCTTAGCATACCTGGCAGAAAGCTGATCAGCCAGTAACTCATCTTCGCGGGAATAACCTAAGATTATTTCAGTAAAGGCTGCGTCTGCCGCAGCGCCTGCTTCCCCTGACTGGGGAGCGGCGGCCACCAGTATCCTGAGAATAGAGTAGCCGGAAACCGCCTGCAGCTTCTTTATACTGTGCCGCGCCACTATATGCCCTACTTCATGGGCTAAGACCCCTGCCAGCTCATCATCATTATCGACTTTATCGATCAGCCCCTTATTAACATAGATGATCCCTCCGGGCAGGGACGCGGCATTTACTTCATCGTCATCCAGGACCCTGAAGGAATAATCTATATCTTTACGGTCGCATACCGCTACTATCTTTTCCCCTATATCTTCTACGCGTTTTTGGATAAGCGGGTCACTGACCAGTTTATACTGTTTTTCTACCTGCCGGGCTATAGAAAGCCCCATCTGCACTTCTTTTTCCGTGCTGTAATTATAATAAAATACCTCCTCCTGCTTAGTAGCCAGATTATATTCCGTCGAGCAGCCCGCAAGAAAAAAACACAAAACAAGGCCAAAGACCTCAACCCCTAATACCTTAAGCATGCGATATAGCCTCCTTAAAGGTAAACCCACGACATTATAAAAACACCCCTCGACCCTGCGGATAAAGAACGCGCCTTTGCCCTGGATATCAAAACCCCCTGCCTTATCCAGCGGAGAAACCCGCAAGAAGTATTGCCTGATCTCCTTATCCGTCAACCTGTCCATGTAAACCCTGGTCTTCTCAAATCCGACTTTTATTTTGCCTTTGTTTTTATCGATAACCGCTATACCCGTATAGAGCCATTGAGGTTTACGCGAAAGGGCCTTAAGCATACGGTGAGCCTCCTTTAAATCAGCGGGCTTTCCGAACACCTTATTATCCTGCACAGTAATAGTATCCGCGGCAATGATTATCCCGTCCTTTACTCTCTCAGAAACACACCTGGCCTTAGCCAGGGCATTTGCCTTGACTAACGCAGGAAAAGACCGCTGGATCGGCTTATCTAATTCAGGGATCCGGCTGGGCAGGACTATGAATTTAAGGCCAAAGATGCTGAATAGTTTCCTGCGCGCTTTAGAATAAGACGCCAAATATATCTTTGCCTTCTTCATTTTGCTGATCCGTTGTTTTTTAACTTAAGGCAGCACTTTCCCCTGCCAGATATCCGGTAGAGAATGCCGCCTGGAGATTAAAACCTCCGGTATCCGCGTCTACATCTATCATCTCTCCGGCAAAATACAGACCCCTGATCAAACGGGACTCCATGGTGCGCGGGTTTATATCCTTCAAGGAAACCCCGCCCCGGCTTACCATAGCCTCCTCAATAGGACGGCTGCCCTCTATATCCAAACGCATCCTTTTCAATAAGCAGACTATCCGCTGCCGTTCTCCTTTAACCACATGGCTTACCTTTTTAAAGGGATTGATTCCGGCTGCTTCCAAAAAGACACCCGCCATGCTTAAAGGCAGAAGACTCTTTAGGGTGTTTTTTAAGTTCTTTTTCGGGTTCTCCTTGAACTCCCGTAATATCCTGGCCTCCAGCTGCCCTAATGATAAACCCGGCTTCAGGTCTATCTCTGCGTAAACGCTCTTTCCCTCTTTTAGCCAATCCACTACCCTTGCGCTTAAAGACAATACCAGGGGGCCGGAAATACCAAAATCCGTAAATAACAACTCCCCTACATCCGAAGTTATCCGTCTCTCTCCATCCGAAAAATTAAGGCGTATATTCTTTAACACCAGGCCTTTTAATATCCTGCCGTATTTCTGCTTTGTTACCAGGGGGATAAGCCCGGGGAGCAAAGGGACGATACGATGGCCTAATTTTCCGGCTATAGTGATCCCTTCCCCGGTTGAGCCGGTCGAAGGATAAGACAGCCCTCCTGTTGCCAAAATAACCCTATCAGCAGGAATCACCTTCGCGCCCTTAGACAGCACCGCCTTTATTTTATCCTCCTGAGCCAAGACTTTATCCAAGGGCATACCGTAAAGAACCCTGACCTTATTTTTCCTAAGTTCATTTTCTAATATTTTCAGGATACTGGCTGACTTATTGCTGCAGGGGAAAACCCTCATCTGCCTTTCCACCTCCAGCTTCAGACCCCTTTCCTGGAAAAAATGCATCATTTGGGAATTAAAGAACTTTTTAAATGCATCGCGCAGGAATTGGCCGTTATGGGCGAAATGCGAAAGGAATGAGTTTAAATCGCAGGCATTGGTAAGATTGCAGCGGCCCTTCCCGCTTAAAAGAAGCTTAAGGCCGGGGTGGTTGTTTTTCTCTATAAGGGTTACCTCCTGTCCAAGGACCCCCGAGCGGATGGCCGCCATCATCCCGGCAGGACCGGCACCCACCACTACTATCTTTTTTATATCCACTTAATCCCGGAAGGTTATGTTTATAACAAGCTGCCCTTTATTCGACAACTTCAAAAGGAAGGGTCTTCTCAGCGCTTGTCTCTCTTAGCTTATCGTTTATCACCACCTTTAATACATATTTACCGACAGGCGCATCCGTCATATCCAGGGTATATTTAAAATAAAGGTCAAAAACAGGAGAATAGGTATTCAGGTGCATATCTGTGGCGTTTTCCTTGGACATGAGCACCTCTTGGGCCTCGTTCAAAATAAACATATCCGCGGAAAGCCATATTTCATACATCCCTTCTCTTTTATTAGTGAAAAAATTAAGCGGCTCAAAATAGGTATAGAAGGTGCCCCCTTTTTTTACCTTTGCTTCCGGTAAAGGCACATAGGTGCCTAAATTCAAAACCTTGGAACAAGCTACTAAGTCTGTAATGCCTAATTCCCCCTGGTTTTGTAAATCAATGATCTGATTTTTTAGCTCAACGATTTTCTTGCGGGTCTCATCCGTAGATGCCGCGGCTATCGATACGCACAAAAACAGAAAAACATAGGCGAGAATGACCTTTCTCATAAACCGTTCCTTCCTTTCTATTTTTTAAACCCCCAGTTCCTCTATTTCAAATATTGATTCCAGCCTAAGCCCTGCCGCAGACAGATTTTCCCTTGCCCCTTCTTTTCTGTCCACAATCACTATGGCCCTCTCTACGGCTATACCGGCATTATCTAATGCCTGCTTTGCCTCCAACAGGGCCTTGCCGGTAGTAGCCACATCATCCACCAGGAAAACCCTGCTGCCCCTGGCTAAAGGCGGGCCTTCAATCTGCTGTTTAGTGCCATGCCCCTTGGCGTCCTTACGGACGATGAAAGTCTTAAGGGGAATATTCTTAATATGGCTTAATACGGCGACTGAACCGACTATAGGGTCTGCGCCCAGGGTAGGGCCCCCGATAGCCTCTATTTTCTCGTCTTTAACCAGTTCCAGAATAATACTGGCCACTAGATATGCCCCCTCGGGGGTAAGGGTGATTATCCTGCCGTCAAGATAGTAATTGCTCATCTTTCCTGAAGATAACAAGAATGCCCCTTTTTTCAGGGCATCTTTCTTTAAAAGGGCGAGTAACTTTATTTTCAGTTCCTTCAATTCTTCTTTTGGCATAGTATGATTATTTTACTATCTTGGCATATACCTGTCAAATACATTCGCCACGTAAGGTCACCAGGACACAAGGTCACAAGGACACAAGACACACAAAGTAACAAGATGATATATTGTAATAATTTGACAAAATATAATTTCACTGTTATGATATGAAGAGTAAGGATAAGATAACTTCTATTCTAAGAACAGAGGGGCCTCAATGAAGAGGCAGTCCCCCGAAGGAGGATAAAATGGCTAAATTTGACCAAAAGGACAATTTAGTGATTCCAGGGGGGGTCAATGCCCCCGGCCATAATAGAATCAATCCGGGACAAAAAGGTATCTTTAATAACCTCCTCAGCGGCCTCAAGGATATAGTCTATCCCAGAATCTGCACGATATGCAAAAAAAGCCTCAAGGATACGGCATCTCTTGATGAAGTTATCTGTGCGCAGTGCTGGGGACAGATAAAGAAAAACATACCTCCCTTCTGCCACTCCTGCGGCAGGCATCTGGAAAGGAATAATTTTATAAAAAATATATGCCTCACCTGCCTCAGGCAGCCTTTGTATTTCGACCGCGCCTTCAGCCCTTGCGCATACGATGGGGTCCTCAAAGACCTAATCCATGATTTTAAATATAAAAATAAAGATTACCTCGGCCAGACCTTGAGCAGACTGATGATTGAATTCATCAAAGAATATAACTTACCCCTGGACCCCCTTGATTATATCATCCCTATGCCGCTCTATAGATCCAGGATGCGGGAAAGGGAATTCAATCAGGCCCAGGTATTAAGCGAACATATTGCCGGGGAATTCAACAAAGAGGTGCTGGATAATATCTTAGTGCGCACGCGTTACACCAGGACACAGACAGAGCTGGAAACTCAGGAGCGCTTTATGAACGTCAAAGACAGCTTCTCGGTGACAGATGAAGATGGAATACGCCACAGAAACATACTGCTGGTTGATGACGTGCTAACTACAGGGGCCACCTCTTCTGAGGCCGCTTACGCCTTGAAGAATGCCGGAGCTAATATAGTCTTTGTCCTGACCCTGGCTAACTAAACATAAAAAACAAAAATATGCGGCATAACCTTTTGGCCTGCAGCAAGAACATGCAGGCCATTTGCGTATAATCCCTGCCGCAAAAAGCCTAAAATGAGAATACTAAGGACTTATTTCCTGAAAGAATTCATCGGACCGCTCTTCCTGGCCTTAGGGGTATTGACCTTTGTCATGCTTTTAGGAAACCTGATTAAAATCGCAGACCTGGTGATCAATAAAGGGGTAGATTTCATCAACGTATCAAAGCTCTTTCTCTTTATGGTGCCCTACCTTCTTACCTATACCCTGCCTATCGCAGCGCTTACCGGGGTCCTGTTATCCCTGGGCAGGCTTTCCGGAGATAATGAAATCGTGGCTATAAGGGCAAGCGGTATAAATATCTTCAGCCTGGTAGCGCCCCTGCTTATAGTAGGCATAATCATCAGCCTGCTGCTTGTAATATTCAACGATAAATTCATACCCTACGCGCATTATGCCTCGAGAAAGACCCTGATCGAGGTAGGCATAAAAAACCCTACTGCCATGCTTGAGCCGGGGGTATTCATCAATTCTTTCGAAAAATACGTTTTGTTTATCTACCGTATAGAACAGAATAAACTTATCAATGTGCGCATATATGAACCGCAGGGAGAAGATAAACCCACGCGCACGATAATCGCCAGAAAAGGAGAATTCATTTCCGTCCCCGGGACAAATATGATAAAACTCAAGCTTATGGACGGCACATCGGATGAACCGGACCCACAGAATCCTTCTAATTTCTATAAACTTAACTTTAAGACTTATTTCATGACCCTTAACCCGAACCAGAACCAGGACAAGGGAAAGATAGAAAAGAAACCCAAAGATATGAGTATAGCGGAACTGCAAAAAGAAATAGCCAAACTCAAAAAAGAAAATATCGACCCCACCCCGATGATCACAGAAATCCACGCCAAGATATCACTGGCTTTTTCCTGCGTAGTCTTTATACTCCTGGGAGCGCCCATGGCTATAATCACCCGAAGGCGCGAAAAATCCATTAATTTCGGGATAGCCTTCCTTATAGTAGGCGTATATTACCTGCTGCTTATCGGTTCAGAGGCCCTGAGCCTGCAGGGCTATCTTAAGCCGATTATCGCAATGTGGCTGCCCAATATCATCTTAGGGATCATCGGCTCATTCCTCACCTATAGACTATGCGCATCCTAGACCGCTATATCACCAAATCGGTATTTTCTGTCTTTTTCGGCTGTCTCACGACCTTCCTTTTCCTTTATGTCATCATTGACATCTTTTCCCACTTAGAAGACATATTAAAACAACTGAGCAACTGGAATATTTTAGGGAAATATTACTTATCTTACATGCCGATTATCTTCGTGCAGGTCTCTCCTGTCGCCTGCCTGATCGCCACCCTCTATACCTTCGGCGCGCTCAACCGCAACAACGAAATCATCGCCATGCGCTCATCCGGCTTAAGCATATACGACATATCCAAATCCGTAATCATATTCGGGATTATCGTCAGTTCGCTGGTATTCTGGGTAAATGATAAATTTGTCCCCGGTTCCATGGCCATCAACCAGAAATTCAAGGAACAGATGGAGACCCAGAGCAAAAAGACGCATAAAAAAGAACGGCAGGTCATCACCAATCTTTCCATCTATGGAATAAAAAACCGGCTTTTCTTCATCAACAGGTTTTACCCCGATACCAATACCATGGAGGGCATAACCATACTGGAACACGATGAGCAACAGAATATTACCAGGAAGATAGTGGCAAATAAAGGGGTACACAACGAAGGGGTATGGAAATTCTATCAGTGCATCACTTATAACTTTGACGAGAATGTCCAGATCAAAGAAGAACCTACCTATTTTGAAGAAGAAACCATGACCATCCCGGAAACCCCTGCCGACTTCCTGAATCAGAGGCTGCGCCCTGATTTAATGGACATAGCCCAGATTGACGAATATATGTGGCGGCTTTCTAAAAGCGGGGCTACTACCGTAATCCGCAACTTAAAAGTCGACCTGTATCAAAGATTTACTTTTCCCCTGACCAGCGCGGTGATGATGATGCTGGCGATACCATTTTCCCTGCGGATGAAAAAACGGGCCACCGGGCTTTCTTCGGTAGGGTTATCGATTATGGTGGGTTTTCTCTATTATGTATTAAACGCGGTTGGTATTGCCTTGGGCAAAGCAGGCCTGCTGCCACCTGTTCTTGCCGCATCCCTGAGCCACTGCATTGCCCTTACTGCAGCCTTATATCTTATCCGTACCTTGCCGTAGAGTTTCTATCAGCCTTCGTAGATACGGGGTACACGGCTTCCCAGGCCGCAGACTATTTCATAGGGGATAGTCCCGGACAAAAAAGCTAATCTTTCTACACTGACACTTCTCTTCTTTTGAGTCCCGATAAGCACAACCTCATCCCCTAATTTCACAGGCATATTCCCCACATCAACCATTATCTGGTCCATGCATATTCTCCCGCTTATATTAAAGGACCTGCCGCGGATAAGGACAGGGGCTTTATTAGAAAGATTACGCGGATAACCGTCTCCGTAACCAATAGGGATGGTCACAACGGTAGTTTCTTTCTTGGTGATATAGATATGGCCGTAACTTATGCCGCAGCCTTTAGGCGTCCTCTTTAAATAAACCACCCTGCTTTTCAGGCTTAAGGCCGGCCTTAACTTAACGCCCAGCCCCGGACGCGGATAAAGGCCGTAAAGAATCAGACCGGGCCTGACCATATTAAAATGGCTTTCTTTATAGCCCAGGATGCCCATGCTGTTTGCGGCGTGGATAAGCCGGATATGAATTCCTTTTTTCTTGAGCTTAGCTATCAATCTATTGAATAACCCTATCTGATAGAGCGTAAACTTCTTATTCATGTCCGCAAAGGCAAAATGCGTAAACAGGCCTTCTATGTTTATAAACTTCATACGGTGTATACCCTCAATAAGTTTATCCGCATCTTCCTGCAATACGCCTATCCTGCCCATGCCCGTATCCACCTTGACATGGATCTTAAAAGGCCTGCCCTTCTGAGCAGCCATTTTATTTATAACAGAGGCCAACTCCTTCGTGCAAACGGTAGGAATAAGGTTATACTTAAAAAGCGGGGCGATATCACCTTTTAGTATCAACCCCAGGACCAAAATCGGGATTTTAATCCCTATTCTCCTTAACTGGATACCTTCATCGATGGAAGCCACCCCGAAATAATCAGTGCCGCAGGCTGCCAGCCTTTTAGCTACCGGCATGAGCCCGTGGCCATAGGCATCCGCTTTTACCGTGGACATAATCTTAAGCCCGGGTGAGAATTTATTCCTTATCTGTGCAAAGTTATAGGCGATATTGTCCAGATTCACCTGCGCCCATGTAGGACGATAACCAATAGCCTTGGATATTTCTTTCATCTCTTTCTCCTCGGCTTTATATTTTCTCTGATCTGGCATTCTTTCGGATAAAGATATACGGGCTTTATACTGTAGGCAGTATCTATCTTCCTATCCTTAATATTATTCAGCGCAGAGCGGATAATATTATGCCCTTGAGGATACCAATAATCTGCATCTAATATAACAGCCTTGGGCATATCCCGGGTAATCTGCATCCGGTATTTAGTTAAGGCATCACCAAGGACAAATACATTGCCTTTAAATTTCTTACATAATTCCCCGACACCCAAAAGCATATAAGGCATTACCCTGCTCAAACTCTCACCCCTAATCCTGAAGGCGCTGGCGTAAACAAGGTTTCTTTTAGCGTCAATAACGGGAATAATAGTGCCTTCTTTAATCTTAAAATTCCTTGCTATTATCTCAAGGCTGGATACGCCTACCAGCGGTTTTCTTAATGACCAGGCCAAGGCCTTAATAGTAGCCATGCCCACGCGTATCCCCGTAAATGAACCCGGTCCGATTCCGCAGGCAAAATAATCAATATCATCCAGGTCCCAGCCGAGTGCCCCGGTGATCCTTTTTATTGCCGGTACAAGTAAAGACGAATGCCGGACCCCTGCCTGCAGGTTATAATCATAAATCCTGCCGTTATCATAAGCCCCCACGCATAGAAATTTGCTGGTAGTATCAATTCCGAATATCTTCATATATCTGCCTCAAGAGTCCTTTATAGCGGTTACCCTGTGCGCTGAATTGAAGATAACGCCGGTTTAAGGATGGCATACTTAATTTTACCATAAGATACTCCTCCGGCATAAGATAACTTAATCTTTCCGGCCATTCAATGACCGTTATCCCTTCGTCATAAAGATACTCTTCGTAGCCTAATGCGAGTATATCTTGGGGAGAGTCCAGGCGATAGAGGTCAAAATGATAAAGGGGGATGTTACGGCCTTTATATTCCCTGATCAAAACGAATGTCGGGCTGATAACTGCTCCTTGTTTTATGCCCAGGCTCCCGGCAATACCTTTAGCCAAGACAGTCTTGCCGGAACCTAACGGGCCGGTAAGACAAACAATATCCCCCTTCTTTAACCTCGCGGCTAATCGCCTGCCTATCTTTATGGTATGGTCAACTGAATTAGAAAGTATGCGCATATTAGAAATGACAATACCCATGCGGCTTTATAACTTCCTCCCTGCCGCCTCTACAAACTAACACCAGCTTCTCAGACTGAGCAGTTATATATCCTATAGGGGAAAAAATGCGGCTCTTTTTATTAAGCAGCCTGCCTGCTTCCTTAGGTGAAAGGCTAAAGAGCAGCTCAAAATCCTCCCCGCTATAAAGCGCATCCTCTATGCCCCGGCAGGATTTATCCTGCGGTATCAGACGGCTATAAACTACTGCCCCTGCCCGGCTTTCTTTGAGAATATGCCCTAAATCCTGGGCGAGACCGTCGGAGATATCTATCATAGAATTTATTTTGAAATTTTCCGCTAGATACCGCGCCTCGTTTATGCGCGGCCTGAATTTAAGATGCCTCCCATTTATAGAACCGCCAAGCGTGCCGCTGACAAAGATTATATCCCCAGGCTTTGCCCCGCAGCGTAAAACCAGACGTTTCTTTTCTACCAGGCCCAGGAGGCTAAGGTCGACAGTAAGGCGGCCTGAGCGGCTTATATCCCCCCCTACTATGTCCACCTTGAATTCCCGGGCAATATCTTTTAACCCCTGTATAAATTTATCAAGATAGGACACGGTGGTTTTCTCAGGTATACCCAAAGAGATAACCGCATAACGCGGAATCCCCGCACAGGCGGCGATATCGCTAAGGGATACTGCCAGAGATTTCCTGCCTATCAAATAAGGCTTTTGCCGCGCGGTAAAATCTACCCCTTCCACCAGCATATCGCAGGTAAAAAGCTGATACCTGGACTTATCGAATTCCAGGACCGCACAGTCATCTCCGACCCCCTTCACTACTGTCTTGCCTGTCTTAAAGGATTTTTTTATCCGTTCAATCAGGCCGAATTCCCCTAATTCAGTAATCTTCATTTGCGCTTATCTATTTTATGGAGCTTTTTTTAATTTCAGGATATTTTTCCGGTATGGCGGACGGATAATGCCCTTATCGGTAATGATCGCACTTATCAGTTTAGAAGGAGTAACATCAAAACAGGGGTTAAAAACCTTGACCCCCGAAGCCGCGATAGGCTTGCGAAAAAATAAACTGGTAAGTTCCTCTGCCGGGCGCTCTTCAATGGGAATATGAGTGCCGCAAGCCAATCTAAAATCAAAGGTAGAAACGGGGGCTGCAATATAAAAGGGGATATTGTGGTAATGGCTTAATACCGCTAGGTTATACGTACCGATCTTATTGGCAGTATCGCCGTTTAAGGCGATCCTGTCAGCACCGGTAATGACCTTATCAATCCTTCCCTGCTTCATCAAACAGGCAGCCATATTATCGCAGATAAGAGTAACATCAATGCCTTTCTTCTGCAACTCCCAGGAAGTAAGACGCGCGCCCTGCAGCATCGGCCTGGTTTCGCAGGCAAATACTTTTATACGCTTACCTTCCTGCTTTGCTTTATAAATCACCCCTAAAGCAGTACCGTAATCAATAGTAGCTAGTATCCCGGCATTACAAACAGTCAATATCGTATCATTGTCCCGGATTAATTTTGCACCGAAGTACCCGATCCTGCGGCAGACAGTCCTGTCTTCCTCAATTATATTATTTGCCTCCTGCCATAAAGCCTTTTTTATTTTCACAACCGGTTTTGCCTTATTTTCTTCAGCCAAACGCCTCATCCTCTCCAGGCCCCAAAACAGATTTCTGGCCGTGGGCCGACTGGAGGCTAAATACTTAATCACCTTATCCAACTCTCTCTTAAATTGGAGAAAGTTATTTGCCCGCGAGCCCCTGATACCTAAGTATACCCCCAAGGCTGCGGCAGCCCCTAACGCCGGAGCACCTCTTACCTGCATTATCTTTACCGCTTGCCACAGGTCTTTAAGGTTATTGATATACAAATAACGCAATTCACCCGGTAATTTTGTCTGATCGATAATTCTGATAGCATTATTCTGCCATTTTATAGTCGTAATCTCTTTCATCCTTGCTCCTTTTAACGAGCCCACAACTTATGGAACGGTAGTGAACATAAGTTGTCTGGGCGAATTATCCCGAAGCCTGCGATGAAGATTTCGAAGAAATCTCCAGGCGCTTAGACAAGGGATACACGATCCACGCAGCGCTTAGCTAACGGGGATAGATTAAATAGAACCGTCCCCTTTTTGTTCTTTAATCTCCTTGATTCTTTCCTTCACCTGTTCTCTTATCTCAAGGCAGGTATCCGGCTTTAATAACTCCAGGACCTTTTTATAAGCCGCCAGCGCACCCTGATAATCCGCGAGATTAAACAAGGCATCCCCCAGATTGTCATACGTTACCGGCCTCATCGGCTGCAGGCCCAGGGCCTTGCGGAAACATTCTATTGCCTCTTCATATCTGCCGATATTATTCAGGAGCCATCCTTTATTATGGTAAATAGTAGCATAATCAGGCTCTACTTCAATGCCTTTATCAAAATAATAAAATGCCTTATCAATAATCCCTAATTCTATCATGCACAAGGCCCGGTCATTATAAGAGGCGCCGTCTGCGGGGTTATATTTTATGGCGGCATCAAAATGCTCAATGGCGCTGTTATATTTTTCATGCAGGATATCCAGTTGCCCTTTGAAATATTCTACTTCTCCCGGATAGCCTTTCTCCTCGGCTTCCTTAAGGCCTTGCAGGGCAATCTCTAAAGACTCCCGGTAAGTGCCATAGGTAATTGCATCATCCAATTTAAGCCTTAACCCAAGAAGCCCGCTGTCACCCATTACTAGTCAATCCTCCCTGGAAAATAATCCCCGCAGCCTAAAAGGCCAGGAATTTATGCGCAAGGGACTACAGGCCCATAACCTTTGCCAGTATGCTTTTTTTCACCCTTATGGCAGAAGCAGGACAAGACTCCTGACAGCAAAAACAGGAGATACAGCCGCGGTAATCAATGACAATACCTCTATCTCCCATAGAGATAACCTTATTAGGGCAGGCGATGACGCAGTCCCCGCAGCGCAGGCAATTCTCGGGTATCAGTTGGGGGTAAAGTTTAAGCAAGCCCCAGGCAAATGCCACTATAGGTGCCGGTAATTTATAAGTCAAAGAAGTAGCGGGTAATTTAAAAGGTTCACCCCGCACGTCCTCCAGCCTCTCCCCGCATACCTCTATGGCCTGAATATCCGAAGTACCCAGGCCCCTTCTTGCCGCTTCCCTTGTAGTAAATACGTCTTCGGGCTCAATCCCCATAATCTTCGCCAATACGCTATCCAAGGCCACACAATCTGAACCGGCAAGCAATATACCTGTATTGCGCAGGCTCCCGCTGGTTGCCGGTCCGTCTCCTTCCATGGCTACAATCCCGTCTATAACCGTAAGGCTAGGCCTTACTTCGGCATAAATATCCGTAACGATCTTAGCAAAATCCAGAAGGCGGTAATATCTTTTATGCAATTCTGCCTTATAACTGCCGGATACCAAACCGTAAGAATTCTTAATTGCCCCGGTCAAAAGGGTCATCCCGTGCGTTTTAAATTTAGGCACGGAGACCAGATAATCACAATCATCAAGCCAGGTAGTAAGGGGAAACTTACCCCGCCAACGCCTTTTATTAAAATAAACCAATTCTACCCCTTCTTCCCCGGCTACTGCTGCCATCCCGGAATTTAAATATGCATCCTGGACCTTTCCTGCCCCTTCCACCGAAGCACAGGGTCCATCCCCCAAATAAATACGGCATTCGTTTTCCTTCAATAGCCTGACCACTGCCCGCACTACTTCAGGATGAGTGACTATGCCTGACTCAGGGCCCTTGGCCATTAAAAGATTAGGCTTAACCAGGACTTTTGATTTCGGCTTTATAAAAGCAGAGATGCCGCCTAAGAGCCCTACGGCCTTTTTAACCGCATCAAAAACTGCCTGCGGATCATAGCTTGCGCATTTTAATAAAGAAACCTTTGCCGGCATAATTAACCTTGGTCTACCCGGGGTTTTATTGCCTCCAGGCTAAAGAATGCTAAGGCATTCTCAGTGGTTACCCTGGCAACTTCCTCCGTGCTTAATCCTTTTAACCGGGCAATCTCTTCTGCCACTGCCTTCACCTGCCAAGGGTCATTTCTTTTTCCTCTTGCGCCCTCAGGAGGTAAGAAAGGCGCATCCGTCTCAAGAAAGATCCTCTCCAGCGGAGCCTTAAGGACAATACGGCGCAAATCACCGGATTTCTTGTAAGTAATATTGCAGGTAAAAGAAAGGTAATAACCGCGGCTTAAACACTCTGCCAGGAAGGCCTCATCCCCGGAAAAACAATGCAGCACTATTCTTTCTACGGGGTTTTCCTTTAATATCCTTAAGGTATCTTCCTGTGCCTGACGGCTGTGTATAATCGCCGGTAACTTTAATTCAGAAGCCAGAGCCAATAACGAAACAAACAGGTCCTTCTGATTTTTAGGAAGAGAATAATGCCGGTAATAATCCAGCCCTATTTCTCCGATAGCCACTACCTTTTTATTCCCGGCTAGTTTTTTGATCTCTCCTCTTATGTCAGGATGTAAGCATGCGTCTGCCTCATGAGGATGTATCCCCACTGCTGCATAGATAAAATCATGGCGATGAGACAGTTCTAAAGAATCCTTTGCGCCTTTAATACTGGAACTGACGTTAATGATATAACCTATGCCTTCTGCCCGGGATTTCCTGATAACCTCTTCTCTGTCCGGATCAAAATCCGGAAAGTCCAGGTGGCAATGGGTATCGATAAACATAGGTTTATTTACGGGTTTTATCCTTCGGGTGTCTGCCTTCTGGTTTAGCAGTCTCTATACGGGGAAATAAAGGGCGGCCTTTGTTGATCTTGCCTTCGCCTATCTGTTGTTGTATCAAAACCGAGGTTTCCGGAAGAAAAGGGGAGGCCTCATCCGCCACCTTCCTGATCACATCCACCAAAAGAAGAATAAAAGCCTCAAGCTCCTTGATTTTATTCTCCTTTAACAGATTCCACGGCTTCATATCCTCGATATATTTATTGGCCATGCCTATCAACGACCATATCTCTCCTAATGCCAGGCTAAAGTTAAAATCTTCCTCTGGACGCATATATCTTTCTATCTGAGAAGATAAGGCCTCCATCTTTTCTTTTATCGCCTCTGCCTGGTTGTCTCCTAGAATACCCCTCTCCTTCTTAACGGGTATATCCCCTTGAAAATATTTCTCTACCATCGTAAAGGTGCGATAAACAAGATTACCCAGGTCATTGGCCAGGTCGCTGTTAAATCTTTTGACTATCGCCTCCTCCGAGAAATTACCGTCTGCGCCAAAAGAGATATCCCGTAAAAGGAAATAACGGTAAGTATCTATGCCGAAACGCTTGATCATATCAAGAGGAGAAACCACATTCCCCCGCGACTTAGACATCTTGCTTTCCCCTATCATCCACCAGCCATGGGCAAATATAGTACGCGGAAGAGGTATACCTAATGCATAAAGCATGATCGGCCAGTAAACCGCATGCTGCCTTAATATGTCCTTGGCCATAAGATGCAAATCCGCGGGCCACCAGGGAGAATTATACCTGCCCTCTTTATCAAATGAACCTACGGCGCTGATATAATTTATCAAGGCATCAAACCAGACATAGGTGACATGGTCTGGGCTAAAAGGAAGAGGGATACCCCAGCCCAGCCTCTCTTTAGGCCGGGAAATACAAAGGTCGCTTAATTTATTCATGGTCAGAAAACTTAAAACTTCATTGCGCCTTATCTTTGGCCCGATAAACAGGGGATGTTCCTGGATATAGGCAATAAGCCAATCCTGATACCTGGAAAGACGGAAGAAATAATTGACCTCGGATATCCTTTCAAGGGGCCTGGCACAATCAGAGCAGAGACTGCCTGTGTCCACCTGGGAATCCAGCCAGAAGGTCTCGCAGGGGGTGCAATAAAGCCCCTCATAGCGGTCCTCATAGATATCCCCCTTCTTATGCAGTATCTCTAAAACCCTGTTTACCGTCTCAATATGCCTTTTTTCGCTAGTGCGGATAAAATCGTTATGGGTAATACCCAGCGACTTCCATAGCCCCTGAAATTGTATGACCATCTTATCCACGAATTCCTCAGGTCTTAATTTCAAATCAGCGGCTGCCTTCTGTATCTTCTGCCCGTGCTCATCCGTACCGGTCAGGAGCCATACCTTATCGTAGCCGATCCGCCTTCGCATATACCTCGCCAGGCAGTCTGCGGCGATATTAGTATAAGAATGCCCGATATGGGGAGAGGCATTTACATAATAAAGAGGTGTTGTGATATAGAATTTCTCTTCCATTGTTCAGGGGTATTTTATCTCTATCTGTTTTCCGTCTTCAAGCAGGATTGTGGCTTTGCGCCGGAATACATTCACGCTTATGACCTTTCCCTTACCTTCCTGGGTATGCACGTTCTCACCCTCCTTGGGCAGGCCCTTAGACATAATCTTATAGTTCTCGTATTCAAAATAAAGGCAGCACATCAGCCTTCCGCAAAGGCCGGATATTTTAGGCGGATTTAAAGGCAGGCCCTCTTCTTTGGCCATTTTGATGGTAACCGGCTCAAAGTCTTTGAGGAACTTACAGCAGCACAGGTCCCTGCCGCAGTGACCCAGCCCTCCGAAAAGCCTGGCTTCATCCCTGACGCCTATCTGGCGCAATTCAATACGGGCTCGGAATATCTTGGCCAGGTCTTTGACGAGGTTACGGAAATCCACTCTGCCTCCCGCAGTAAAATAGAATACGATCTTGCTGCGGTCAAAAGAATATTCTGCCTGCACAAGTTTCATATCCAGCTTATGCTCGGCTATCTTTTTCGTGCAGGTACTAGATGCCTCCTTAGCCCGGGCCCTGTTATCCTCAACCTGCTTTAAGTCCGCCTCCGTAGCCAGCCGCACTATCCGCTTCAACTGCTCTTTGGATTTGGCGTCCGCTAGCGCATCATGGGAAGGGATGATCTGGCCGTAATCAAGCCCGCGGTCATGCTCGATAATCACGTAGTCCCCTTCCTTGACGTCCAGGTTAACGATTTTATAGGAATATGTCTGCCCGGAATCTCTCAGTCGAATCAAAACCATGCCATCCATAAGTTTTTCTCCATATATTCTTATCCGCCAACCTTAATGCAGGCCTTAAGGTTAGACAGCAGCAATTTTATGTTAACGTTGTGCTCCAGGTAGAAAAGGGCATCCGAAACGGAGGATATCGCTCCTTCCAAATCCATCAGCGTATAACGGCCCATCATCCGCAATAATTCCTCCTTACGGTCATAATTAATGAGCTGGTGATGAGGTACGCCTACTTTTAAAAGGTATAAATCCCTGAACCACCCGGCCAATATGTTCAGGCTGGATGATATATCCCCTCTTTCCCGCAGGGTGATGTTTTCAAAGCTCGTATCGGAAGAAAAAACAAACCTGTCAATAATCCGGTTCTTCTCCTTAAGAATTTCGGAATCTTTCAGGCTTAAGGCATAACCGATCCGGCCTTCTGCGTAATAAGCCAGGAAATGCGCATATTGGCTGTCCAGGAGATAATCTTTTTGCAGGATGCAGGCGAGTTCTTCCCTGGGCAAAGAGGAGAATTTCAGGCGCTTGCAGCGGGAGATAATAGTAGGAAGCAGCAAAAGCGGCTTTGCGCTGATTAAAATGATAGCTGTCTCCCCTGCCGGCTCTTCCAGTATTTTTAAAAGCGCGTTAGAGGCATCATCAGTCATATTATGGGCGTTATTTATAATAAAAAACTTCATCCTGCCTGCATAAGGCTTAAGGCATACATCTTTTCTTAATTGCCTTACGGCTTCTATTTTTATGGATCCGGAATCTGCCGTATCCAGGATATGCACGTCAGGATGCTGATTACCTGCAATCTTAATACACTCAGGGCACTTATCGCAAGAATCAAAACCTGCTCCTTGGTCTCTACAGTTAACAGCCTTAGCCAAAACAGTAGCCACCATGCGCTTACCTATAGCTTCTTGCCCGGTAAAAAGATACCCACCGGCAATACGGCCATTCTTAAACTGCTCCTTGAGTATATCAATAGGCCTATCCTGTCCTTTTATATCTTTAAATGCCATATTTTCCTATTCTAAAAAAAACACCGGTTTAGCGCTTAAGTAATACTTAAGAGGCTATCCACTAATCCCCTTATTATTCCTTGAGTCAAACTCTTATGCTCCTGTACACGCACGGTCTTTATCCTTTTAGGCTCCCGGCGCGCCAGGCTTAAATAACCCCTTCTGACCAACAGATGGTATGACAGGGGCCTTTGTTCTATGCGGTCCTTTGCTGCCTGGCGGTGTTTTAAGCCTTTCTTTACCGCTAAATCCAGCAGTATAGTCAAGTCCGGTTTTATCCCGGCGCTGACAAATTCTCCTATAGCCTTGATATAATGCATATTTACACCCAGGCCATAACCCTGATATACCAGGGTAGAATCCATAAACCTGTCGCAGACAACAATCTTGCCTGCCTTCAGGGAAGGCCTGATAAGTCTTTCCACCACCTCCGCCCGGGCAGCCATGTACAAAAGCGTCTCGCAGGCGGAAGACATGGTCTTATTGCGGTTATCTAAAAGGATACCTCTGATCTTCTCGCTTATTTTTACCCCTCCTGGCTCGCGTAAAAATACCACGTCATACCCTTTTTTCTTCAGGTATCGGTACAGCATCCGGGACTGCGTGCTCTTACCGCAGCCTTCCGAGCCCTCAAAGGTAATAAATTTTCCTTTCCGCGTTCTCCCTTCCTGAGCCATATTATAATCTCCTGCGCCAGGTGGTGCCTTCTTTGCTATCCTCCAGGATTACCCCCTGGCCTTCCAATTCTTTCCTTATCCTGTCTGCCTCTTTAAAATCCCCTATTCTCTTGGCAGCGCTACGTGCATCTATCAGCTCCCGTATATGCGGGGACAATCCAGCGAAAGAATCCCCTGTTTCTTTTAAGCCTAAACCAAAAACAGAAGATAATTCAAGCAGCAGGCCCCTGGCGCTTACGGTAAATGAATGGTCCTTAATATTCTTATTGGCAATATTCACCAGATCGAACAGGACCGCCAGGCCCTGGGGCATATTAAAATCGTCATCCATCGCCGCAGTAAAATTATTCCTGGCCTCTTCTAACTGCGCATAATCCTTATTTTCAGCCTCTCTGGCCGCAATCCCTTGAGGTTCTTTACTTGCCTTATCCAGAAAGATCAAGATCCTCTCCAGCGCACTTTTTGATTCTTCTATCCTTTCCAGGTTAAAATCTATGGGATGCGAATAATGCGCGGATAAAAAGAACAGTTTCAGTATATCCGCGTTGCGGTACTTAAGCATAAAATCTTTGATGGTCACAAAATTACCCAGGGACTTGGACATCTTCTGGCCGTTAATGGTAAGCAGGCCGTGATGCAGCCAGTATTTGGCAAAGGGTTTGCCCGTAAAAGACTCACTCTGTGCGATCTCATTTTCATGATGAGGAAAGATAAGGTCCCTGCCTCCGGCGTGGATATCGAGGGTATCCGTCTTAAGGAATTTGGTGCTCATTACCGAACATTCAATATGCCAGCCCGGCCTTCCTCTGCCCCAGGGGCTCTCCCAGTAAGGTTCGCCTTCTTTGGCGGTCTTCCATAAAGCAAAATCCAGCTGCTCATGCTTCTTCTCATCGACTTCAATGCGGCTGCCTTCTTCCATCCGGTCTATGCCCTGGCCGGATAATCGCCCGTAACCCCTGAACTTACGCACGCTAAAATACACCCCGCTCTGCGTGCGGTAAGCAAAACCTTTATCTAAAAGGCCCTGTATATAAAAAATCATATCCGGGATATTATCCGTTGCCCGCGGCTCATTATCCGCCTTATCCAGATTCAAACTGGCCATATCCTCATAATATTTTTCTATATACATCTTTACTAAGTCATCCCACTTGATATTAAGCTCGCGGGCGCGGTTTATAATCTTGTCGTCTATATCGGTAATATTGCGCACAAAATTTACTTTAAAACCGCGGTATTTAAGGTACCTTTTGATGACGTCAAAGATATAAAGGCTGCGGGCATGTCCTATATGGCAGTCGTCATAAACGGTCACCCCGCAGGAATACATATTGACCTGCGAAGGCTTTAAGGGCAGGAGTTCTTCTTTTTTCCTGGTGAGGGAATTATATATAAAAATAGCCATAAAATGTACCTGGCCTTGATTCTAGCCTTTATCCTTCTCTATCTTTTCTATCCTTTTTTCCAATTCCTCGATATTCTGCATGATGGGGTCAAGTATATGGATATGATCAAGGCTGACGTCGATCTTCCTGCCATCCTGTTTAGTGATCCTGCCCGGGACCCCCACCACTGTGGAATTAGGCGGCACGTCCTTAACTACCACGGCGTTTGCTCCGATATAGGAATTATCCCCGACGGTAATATTCCCCAGGACCTTGGCCCCTGCCCCGATAACCACGTTATTGCCTATCGTAGGATGCCGCTTGCCTTTTTCAATACCGGTCCCGCCGAGGGTGACCCCCTGATACAAAAGCACGTTATCCCCGATAATAGCAGTCTCACCTACCACCACCCCCATCCCGTGGTCAATAAACAAGCCTTTTCCTATCTTTGCCCCTGGATGTATCTCGATACCGGTGATAAAACGGGAGAACTGGCTGAGCATCCTTGCCAAAAAGAATAGACGCATCCGGCATAGCGAATGCGCAATGCGGTAGGTAATCACCGCATGCAGCCCCTGGTAAAGTAAAAGCACTTCCAGAAAACTCTTGGCTGCCGGGTCTTTAGCCCGCGCGGAATTTATCTCGTTACGGAAAATGACTGCAATTAAAGATATTTTTAAAACAAACAAGGCGATTATTACGCCCAGCACTTTTAAAAGAATCACCATTTTCTCTCCTTATTCCTCAAGGCCGGATTGAGATAGCGGCAATTGCCCAGCAGGCAACCGCCTTCTTCCTGCCTACCTCACCTAACCCTTCATTGGTTTTAGCCTTTATATTCACGCAGCCCTCTTTTATATTGAGAATACCGCAGATATTCTTTCTTATCTTATCTTTATACAGGGTGAGCTTCGGCTCCTCGGCAATAACCACCGTATCTATATTGCGAATGACAAAGTTTCTTCTGCGCAGGATCCCTGCTACCTCTTTGAGCAACCCACTGCTTGAGGCGTCTTTATACCGCGGGTCGGTATCGGGGAATAATTCTCCTATATCGCCTTTACCTAACGCCCCCAATAACGCGTCACATATGGCATGCAGCAGGGCATCTGCGTCAGAATGGCCAAGCAGCCCCTTACTATGAGGAATATCCACCCCGCCTAATAAAAACCTGCGGCCTGAAACTAGACGGTGTATATCATAACCTATGCCTATCCTGTATTTCATGCTTTGATTTAATATGTCTTATATAGGCTGCCTTTCAAAACGCCTGCATAAAGACTGCGCGATAATCAAATCTTGCGGGGTGGTTATCTTTATATTATAGGCCCCCCCTTCAACCACCGTCACCTTTTTTCCCATCCGCTCGATAAGCATCGCCTCATCCGTGACGGCAAGGTCAGCGAACCTGGCGTATGCCTTGCGGATTAAATCATGCCTGAATGCCTGCGGCGTCTGTATCTCCCAGAGGTTGTCTCTCTTGATCGTCCTCTTTACCGATAAGGTATTGTGCTTAGGGATGAGGTAAACCTCTTTAATAGTATTCTTTACCGGCATACCCGGCACAGCCGCCCCGGACTTCTCTGCCGCAGCTATTACGCGTGAAATTATCCCTTCATCTATAAACGGCCGGGCCGCATCATGGATTAAAACCAGGCCATCCCTTTTATCCAGGGCCTTAAGGCAGTTGCCTACCGAATCCTGCCTTTCCTTGCCTCCTAAAACCAGGGCAGCAATCTTCTTTATCCGGTATATCCTGATGAGCTTGCGGATACCTTCTGCGTTGCCTTTATTCACCGCCACCACAATTTCCCTGACCCTGGGGTATCTTGCGAATACCTTTAAAGAATATATCAAAACAGGGCTCCCCCCGCAGCGGATGAGCGGTTTGGAAACCTTCGATTTTAACCTTAGGCCCTTGCCTGCGGCAAGGACTAAGACGGAGACCTGCGGCATGGTATCGGCGATTATTTAATCTTGGTAAAGATCATCCTGCCGGCCTGGGTCTGCAGGACCGACGTCACTACCACTCTGACTTCATGGCCGATAGACCTGCGCGCATCCTCCACTACCACCATAGTCCCGTCATCAAGATAGCCTATCGCCTGGTTATGTTCTTTGCCCTCTTTGATCAATTTGATCTGCATCTCTTCTCCGGGGAAAACCACCGGCTTTAGGGCATTGGCCAGTTCATTGATATTGAGGACCTTGATGCCTTGCAGGGTAGCCACCCGGTTAAGGTTGAAATCTACCGTCAATATCTTAGCCTCCAGGAGCTTAGCCAGCTTTACCAATTTAGCGTCTACCTCGGCTATCTCAGGAAGCTCCTCCTCATGAAGCATAATATTCTGCTCCATATCCTTCTGCAGGGTATGCAGTATCTCAAGCCCCCTGCGGCCGCGCTGGCGCTTGATGGGATCGGTTGAGTCGGCGATCTGCTGCAGCTCCTGCAATACAAATTTAGGGATAACCAGCTTATTCTCAACAAAGCGGGTCTTACATATATCCACTATCCTGCCGTCGATAATCACGCTGGTATCCAGAAGCGTCAATACCTCAGACTGGTCCTGCCTGCGCAGCCGGACATAAGGTATGATCAGGTTGAATTCATCTTTTCCGCGCAGGGCCATAATCATCCCCAGATAACAAAAAAGCACGGTCAAGGCAAAACGTATCACCGGCATGTTTACTATCGCAACCGGGAAAAGGCTAAAGGCATCAATGACCAGTTTAGCCATAATCAACCCCAGGATGAGCCCAAAAACGGTACTGGAAAGACCGCGCATGGATACCCGGCGTATTGCGACTTCGGTAATAATGATAATAATGCCTCCCGCTGCACCGATGATTATACCTAAAATTCCCCCTCCCTGCTGGCTGGCTACCTGATAGCCTATCAGGGAACTGGTCAATACAAAAAGAAGACGTAATAATAATAAGTTCATTTTCCCCTTTCCTCCATTCCTATTAAGACGATTATGCAGGTCTGGTTGAGCTGGCCCTACTTAATACGCACCTTAACTAAATCTTAGTATCGGCACAAGCCTTATTGGTAACCCCTGCCTTTACCGGTTCGCTCATCAGGATATCCATGGCCTCTTTTAATGTGGCTACCGGCAATAATTCTATCGCGCCTTTCTTATAGTTTAAATTCCGGTAATTATTCCTGGGCAGTACACAGCGTTTAAACCCCAGCCTCTCGGCTTCATTTATGCGTATGAGCGCCTGCGAGATGCTTCTTATTTCCCCTCCCAGGCCCACCTCTCCTAATATTGCCGTGTCCGAAGAGACATTATGTTCACGGAACGCCGAGGCAACTGCGATGGCTACCCCCAAATCAGCTGCCGGGTCCTCCACTTTTATACCGCCGACCACATTGACAAATATATCTTCCGCCTCAAGGTGCAGGCCGATTCTTTTCTCAAGGACCGCGACTAACAGACTGAGGCGGTTATAATCAAACCCCTCTGCCCGTCGGCGCGCATAGCCAAACCCTGCCCTGCTCACCAAAGATTGGATTTCAACCAGAAGGGGCCTGCTTCCTTCCAGCACTGAAACTACCACCGAACCCGATATATCTTTCATCCTCTCGCAAAGGAATATTTCCGAGGGGTTAGCCACCTCTTTTAATCCCGCCGTCCCCATCTCAAATACGCCTATCTCGTTGGTAGAACCAAACCTGTTCTTTACGGCGCGCAGTATCCGGTATAATGAAAACCTGTCCCCTTCAAAATAAAGGACAGTATCAACAATATGCTCTAAAACCCGCGGCCCGGCTAATGAACCTTCTTTGGTGACATGGCCGATGATAAACAGGGCTGTGCCGCTGGTCTTGGCTAACTGTGTCAGCAGTCCTGCGCACTCTCTCACCTGGCTTACGCTGCCGGGGGAAGAACTGATAGAAGGCTCAAAGATGACCTGTATGGAATCAATAATGACCAGTTCCGGCTTAAGTTTGCGTATATATTCGGCTATAAGAGAAAGGTCAGTCTGATTAACTATATAGAGATTGCCTTTTTTCCCTGCCTCAAGGCGTGCGGCCCTAAGCTTTGTCTGAGCCACTGACTCTTCTCCGCTTACGTAAAGGACGCTGTGGCCGGCCTGGGTCAGTTCATGTGATACCTGAAGCGATATGGTAGATTTACCTATCCCAGGGTCTCCTCCGATTAAGACGACTGAACCCCTGACTATGCCGCCGCCTAAGACGCGGTCTAATTCTTTGATGCGCGTCTTAATCCGGCTGTCTTCTTTTACTGCTACGTCCCTGAGCAAGACCGGCTCCTCTTTATACAGGGCCGCCCTTTCTTTAGGCCTGGATGAAGGGGCTACATAATCCTCTTCCACAAAGGAATTCCAGCTGTTGCAGTCAGGGCATCTGCCCAGCCACTTAGGAGACTGGTACCCGCAATTCTGGCAGCTGAATACTGTCTTAGTCTTCATTGCTTCTTAGGAGGGGCCTTCTTCTCTTTGGTCTTGAAGAAAAGTTTCCATGGATTACGCCTGATATCGGAAATAAATGCTTCCAATTCATTATAGAGCGCATCATCGTAAAGAAGCTTACCGATAGTGCCTTCCTTATTTTTAACTTTGGTGATGATCGCGTCAAGGTTATCAGCAATATTTTTAGCCAGCCGGGTAACCTCATGCATGGCCACCGGGTCATTGCCGACAATAACCTGGTTAGCCTCAAAGCAGTGCGCGTAATCGCTGCCGGGAATAATCTCTACGTATTTTTCACCTAAAAGCCCCAGCGTATTTATCCAGATCCGGGAATCGCTGGGGATCTTTATTTCCTTTCTCAGCCATCCCCTTATAATAACCTTGGTCTTATATTCTTCCGGCACATATACAAAATCAATGCCTTTTACTTCACCCACATCTACCCCGCAAAACCTTACCGGAGCGCCTACCTTGACGCCGTTGGCAAAATTAAATGAAAAATTCATCCGATAACCTAAGGCCCAGACCCTGAAATCTCCGATAAGCAGGACAAAGGTCATCAATATTACCAACCCGATAAAAACAAAGATACCCACCTTGAATTCCAATCTTGATTTTCCGAATATCATCTCCTGCCTCCTGATTTAGAAGGTAAACAACTACTGCCTGTTCTTCAGATGTTCCACTGTTTCGGTTATCGGACCTTTGGCTAATCCGTTTATAAACTGATGCACCACCGGATGCTCTGTCGCCTGGATCTCCTCGGCTGTGCCTTCTGCAATAATCCTGCCCTGGTAAAGCATGGCAATCCGGTCTGCCACGCGATAAGCGCTCTTCATATCATGCGTAACTACTATAGAGGTGACCTTTATTTTATCGTGCAGGCTGCGGATAAGTTCATTTATACTGTCTGCGGTAATGGGATCGACTCCGGTAGTGGGCTCATCATAAAGTATGATATCCGGCTTAATGCATATCGCTCTGGCAAGGGATACGCGTTTTTTCATGCCGCCGCTTAATTCCGAAGGCATAAGGTTCTCTATCCCGCAAAGGCCTACCATGCAAAGCGCCTCTTCTATCCTTTCCAGTAATTGCTTCCTTTCTATATGGTCATGCTCGATCAAGCCAAAACCCACATTCTCTCCGACATTCATGGAATCAAACAGGGCCCCGCCCTGAAAGACCATACCCACCCTCATCCTTACTTTATCCATTTCGCTTTCCTTTAACTGCGTGACATCCTGGCCGTCAACGATAACCTGGCCGCTATCCGGGCTTAATATACCCACGATATGTTTTAAGAGAACGCTTTTACCGCATCCGGAACGCCCGATAATGACGCAGGTCGAACCTGTATCGACTTTCAGGCTGAGGTTGTTTAAGACTTTTCTCTCGTTAAAAGATTTATTTAACCCTATTATTTCTATCATGTTGACCGGATCTTAAATACGTTTAGCCCTAAGGGAATATAAAATAAAACAGGGCAGTAAAGAAACAGTCTGCAGCGATGATCATGATAAAGGTGGTCACCACAGAACGGGTAGTAGCCTTACCCACACCTTCTGCGCCGCCCTCTACGTTAAAACCCTCATAACAACTCACAAAAGAGATAATCATCCCGAAGAATATGGTCTTAGCCAGGCCGGTAAATACATCCTTGAATAACAGGGCATCAAAGGCGATATGCAGGTACATACTGGAGGTAATGCCCAGTTTATAAACGCATATAAGGTATCCGCCGAATATACCGATAATATCCCCGTAGAGGGTAAGAATGGGCAGCATTATGCTCAAGGCAATAAACCTGGGGACAACTAAATATTTTACGGGATTAGTCGCCAGGGTCTGCAGGGCATCTACCTGTTCGGTAACCTGCATAGAGCCTATTTCGGCGGTAATAGCAGCGCCCACACGGCCGGCAACTACAAGGGCTGTGATAACCGGGCCTAATTCTCTGACCAGGGAAAGAGCGACAATACTGGCGATATACATCTCCGAACCCAGACGCTGCATCAGATAGGCGGTCTGAAAGGCCATGATTACGCCGATAAAGAAGGTAATCAGGGAGACTATAGGCAGGCTATCCACGCCTGCCTTCTTTGCCTGGATAAAAACGCGCTCTTTTTTAATGGGCGCGGTAAACGTCCAATAAAAAGTCTGGGAGACCAGGTTAGCCAGGCCTCCGGAAAAATACAGAAAGGATGTTACCTTTTTACCTAAGATAATAAATAATTTTTCCATTATTCGAAAATCAGTTCCGCATTTTTACAGGCAACCTTGACAACAGAACCGTCTTTAAACTTTTTAGAGATAATATTCGAGGCTAAAGGGTCCTCCATAAAACGCTGTATGGTCCTTTTTAAGGGCCTGGCGCCAAAGACAGGGTCAAACCCCTTTTCAATCAGGAATTCTTTTGCCTCAGGGGTTACCTCAAGACTTATATTCTGCTCTTTGAGCCTGGCAGCAACAAAACCTATCTCAATATCAATTATATGGTGCAGGTCTTCCCTGCTTAATGACCTGAAGACAATAATATCGTCTATGCGGTTTAAAAACTCGGGCTTAAAGGTATGCTTTACCTCCTCCAGGAGTTTTTCTTTCATCCCCTGATAGGTAACCTCTTCCTTATCGCTTTTAAAACCCAGGGAGCCGGTCTTGCGGATAGTCTCAGCCCCCACATTAGAGGTCATCAGCATCACGGTATTCCTGAAATCCACTTTCCTGCCAAAACTGTCCGTAAGGTGCCCCTCTTCAAATACCTGAAGGAGCAGATTAAAGACATCAGGATGGGCCTTTTCTATTTCATCCAGGAGTATAACCGCATAAGGCCTGCGCCTTACTCTTTCGGTAAGCTGGCCCCCCTCTTCATAACCCACGTATCCGGGAGGAGCTCCGATAAGCCGGGAGACATTGAATTTCTCCATATACTCCGACATATCCAGCTGTATAAGCGCATCTTCGTCTCCGAACATAAATTCTGCCAGCGCCCTGGCAAGCAGGGTCTTACCTACGCCGGTAGGCCCTAAGAAAATAAAAGAACCTATGGGCCGGCGCGGGTCCTTAATGCCGGCGCGGGAACGCCTGACGGCATGGGCAATAGCAGAGATGGGCTCATCCTGGCCGACCACGCGCTTATGCAGTTCTTCTTCTATCTTCATCAATTTTTCGGATTCCTTCTCCTCTAACCTGAAAATAGGTATACCTGTCCATTGCGAAACTATATTGGCAATCTCTTCTTCGCCCACCTCCGGCCGCATCTTATCCTTGGCCTGGCTCCATTCCTTATTTAAACGCTCTAATTCCTGCCGGGTCAGCCTCTCCTGGTCCCTTAATGATGCCGCCTTCTCGAAATCCTGGCTTTTGATGTAAGACTCCTTCTCTTTCTTCAAAGACTCTACCTTCTCCTCCAGTTTCTTTATATCCGCAGGTACTACCAGCACATTCAACCTGGCGCGGGAGCCTGCCTCGTCAATCAGGTCAATGGCCTTATCCGGCAGGAATCTGCCTGAAATATAACGGTCTGATAATCTTACCGCTGAGAGCAGGGCATCATCTTTAAAGGTAACGCGGTGATGCGCCTCGTATTTATCACGCAGCCCTTTTAGTATATCCACTGCCTGTTCCACCGAAGGTGGCTCGACCATAATAGTCTGGAACCTGCGTTCTAAGGCCGCGTCCTTTTCAACATGTTTCCTGTATTCATCCAGGGTGGTTGCGCCTATACACTGGATCTCACCGCGGGAAAGTGCGGGCTTTAAAATATTAGAGGCGTCTATTGCCCCCTCTGCAGCGCCTGCCCCTACCAGGGTATGCAGTTCATCGATAAAAATAATGACGTCCTGCGAACGCTTTATTTCCTCCATTATGGCCTTAATCCTCTCTTCAAACTGACCGCGGTATTTTGTGCCGGCAACCATCAAGGCTAAATCCAAAACAATAATGCGGCGGTTACGCAGTATTTCCGGGACATTGCCGTTTACGATAGCCTGGGCCAGGCCTTCTACTATAGCAGTCTTTCCTACGCCTGCCTCCCCCAGCAAAACGGGGTTATTTTTGGTGCGGCGGCTTAATATCTGTATCACCCGGTCAATCTCATTGCGCCGGTTAATCACCGGGTCAAGTTTGTTCTCCTTGGCTAAGGCAGTCAGGTCCCTGCCGAAGGCATCCAGCGCAGGGGTCTTTGTCTTTGCCACAGACTGGGTTGATCCGGGAAGTGCTGAACCCAGCAACTCCATCACTTCATTCCTGACCGTAGTCAAATCCAACCCCAGATTCAACAGGACCTGTGAAGCCATGCCTTCCCCTTCCCGGATAAGGCCCAATAAAAGGTGCTCTGTGCCGATGTAGTTATGACCCAAAGACCTGGCCTCTTCGGCAGCAAGCTCTAAGGCCTTTTTTGCCCGCGGGGTAAAAGGTATATCTCCGATAATCTGGGTAGCCGGTCCCGGCTGGACTAATTTCTCGATCTCAAGGCGTATCTTCTCTAACGATACCCCCACCTTCTGCAAGACAGTAGCCGCCACCCCTTCCCCTTCACGGATTAAGCCCAGCAGTATATGTTCGGTACCAATATAATCATGATTAAAACGCCTGGCCTCTTCTTTAGCCAGTATAATCACCTTCCTTGCCCTCTCCGTAAACCGGTTGAACATTGTCCCTCCTTGAATTAATTCTGACTGTTTATTAATTTATTCCTGATAAGCTGCGCCCTCTCAATATCCCTTTCCTGAGAAGAGAGCCTGCCTTTCTTTATCTTCTGCAAATGGGCCGGCTGGGTAATGATAAAGAGTTCATTGACGGTGCTGCGCTCCAGGTTATTTAACACGCCCAGGTCCACCCCCAGCCTGACCATAGATAACAGCTCTATTGTCTCTTGGCTGGAAATAATACGCGCGCTCTTTAAGATGCCAAAACTGCGGTTAATCCTGTCCTCCAGCATAGCCTTATTCTGAGAAAAAAGTACCTTGCGCGCCTGGTTCTCCTGTTCAATAATCTGCCGGATAAGGCCGTTGATGCCTTCAATAATATCTTCCTCGCTGTTTCCCAGTGAAACCTGGTTGGATATCTGAAAGAAATTACCGCTTGCCTGTGTTCCTTCACCGCAGAGGCCGCGCGTAGTAAAACTCAATTTAGCGATTGCCGCCAATACCCGGTTAATCTGCCCGGCCATCACCAGTGCCGGAAGATGCAGCATCACCGAACCGCGCATGCCCGTGCCTACGTTAGTCGGACAGGCGGTAAGATACCCTAAATCCGCACGAAAGGCCAAACGCAGTTCTTTAGCCAGGGCATCGTCTATATTATTAATGATATTCCATGCCTCAAATACGTTAAAACCCGACTGCATTACCTGCATGCGTATATGGTCCTCTTCATTGATCATAATGGAAACGATCTCTTCGTCATCGATGATCAAGGCCTTATTCTCCGGATGCTGGGCATGCTCTAAAGACATCAGGTGGCGTTCGACCAGAAACTGCTTATCTACATTGTCCAATTCCATAAGCCTGAAGGTCGTGGCCTTCTTTAAGTAACTCGCCCCACCTGCCGCCTCCAATACCGCATTCAATACGTTCTCACCCTGCTTTTTATTAGCCAGGTGCGGAAAGGGAAGCTTATCCAGATTCCTGGCCAGGCGGATGCGGCTGGAGATCACGATATCGGAATTAGGGCCCGTGCCTTTGAGCCATTCGCTTGTATGTTTCAGGAGGTCGTTTAGCTTCATTTACCCTCCTTGGTATCTCTACCTTGCGTCTGCCCTTTTTCCATTTCTTTTATCTGGTCGCGTATCTTGGCCGCCTCCTCAAATGCCTCGGCACTAATGGCCGCCTGAAGCCTGCGGCGCATTTCCTGCAGGTCAAATTCATCGGAAGTTACGGCTGCGGCCTTTTCTCTCTTGGGCATCTTGCCGGATGAAAGCGGAATCTTACCTACATGCATATTCGAGCCGTGGATACGCTTTAAAAGCGGCAGGAGATAACCTTTAAATGCCCCGTAGCATTCGCTGCAGCCAAGCCTGCCTATCTTCTGGAATTCCGCATAGGTAAAACCGCAGTTAGGGCACTTAAGCAGGATAGACTCCGCTTCTTTCTTGGGCTTTTCAAATTCAGCCAGACCCGCCAAAAGGTCGCTTAACCCAAACTGCTGCTCCATCTGAGCGCTCTTCTGATGCGCGCACTCTTCGCACAAGTGCAATTCCGTCATCTGGTCATCCACGATTTCAGTAAGATGCACTGTCGCTGGTTTTTTGCCGCAAATATTACAAAGCATACCTTGAGCCCTCTTTACGGGTGAGTTCCTTAAATTTCTTCATCAAACTAAGGGTAAGCTTCCCGGGTTTACCTGTGCCGATAAGCCTGCCGTCAACCTTCACCACAGGAATAATCTCTGCCGCTGTCCCGGTAAGAAAACATTCATCCGAAATGTAAAGTTCATGGCGGGTAAGCACATGCTCATGCACACCGATTTTGTTTTTCGCCGCAATCTCAAGGACCGTATCGCGCGTAATGCCCCTTAATGTCCCCATGCACTGCGGAGGGGTATAAAGCCCCGCGCGCTCGACAATAAAAATATTGTCCCCGGTGCATTCCGCAACATAACCCAGGGAATCCAACATAATTGCCTCGTCATAACCTAAATTCACCGCCTCAATCTTAGCCAGGATATTATTCAGGTAGTTCAACGACTTTATCTGAGGATTAAGCGCCTCAGGAAGATTCCTGACTGTAGGCACAGTAATAATCTCAAGGCCTTTCTTGTAGAATTTATCAGGATAAAGTGATATGCGGTCGGCGATGATAATAACCGTAGACTTACCTTCGCATCTACGGGGGTCAAGACCCAGGTCGCCCTCGCCGCGGGTCACTATTAAACGGATATATGCGTCCCTGAGCTTGTTTTCTTTAAGCGTGCGGATGACCGCCCTGGTCATCTCCTCTTTGGTCAAGGGGATATTTATCATGATCGAATGCGCGGATTCATACAAACGCTCAATATGCTCCTTGAGTTTAAAAACCAGGCAGCTATAAGAACGTATGCCCTCAAATACCCCGTCACCGTATAAAAGTCCGTGGTCAAAAACGGATATCTTAGCCTCTTCCTTTTCGTAGAATTTACCGTTGATATATATTTTCATCATGACCTCCTTAAAATTTTATAATTATTATGCCTTTTACTATCCGATATCCTAGGAGCAAAATACCCCGTCGCTTAAATGATATATACGCTTGAAATCTCCAGCCAATTCCAGGTTGTGCGTCACCAGCACCACCGCCATATTGCTCTCTGAGCTTATCCTCTTAATCAGAGAAATCACCTCTTTACCGTTGTAAGAATCAAGGTTACCCGTAGGCTCATCGCATAAAAGGACCTTCGGCTTATTGATCAAGGCACGCGCAATCGCCACCCGCTGCTGCTCGCCCCCTGAAAGCTGCGTAGGAAAATGCCCCATCCTCTCGGTTAACCCCACCTTTGCAATAAGACCCCTGCCCTCTTTTTCAATCTGAGAATAAGAAGCTGCTGCCGGGCATCTTACCAGGGCAGGCATAACTACATTCTCAAGCACGGTAAATTCCGCTAAAAGATGATATGACTGGAAAATAAAACCGACTTTTTTACTACGTATCCCGGATAGTCCGTTATCGCTTAAGGTATAAATATTTTCCCTTTCCAGGACTACCTCTCCTGCACTCGGCTCATCCAGGCCGCCGAGTATGTGCAGCAGCGTGGACTTACCCGCTCCGGAAGGCCCTACCACCGCAACAAGCTCTCCTTCGGCTATCTTTAAATTAACACCTTTTAATACCTCAAGCTGCTTATTGCCGTTATAGTAAACCTTATGTATATTCCGGGCTTCTAACATCCCCAACTTTCATTTAACAGCAAGGCTATTCATACCTAAGCGCCTCTACCGGTTTTAAACCGGCGGCCTTGATCGCAGGATAAACGGTTGAGATCAAGGTAACCACAAGGGCAGAGAAAAGAATTAAAACAATATCCGGCCATAAAACAATGGAGACGGGAAGACGGTCAATGTAATATATATCCTGGGGCAGCTTTATAAACTGGTATTTCTTAAGCAGAAAACAAAGCAGTCCCCCGCCTGCGCCGCCAAGAAGGATCCCCAGCCCCCCTATAATCAGCCCTTCATAGATAAAAATACGGCGTATACTCCCGCAAGTCATGCCGATGGCCTTCAATATCCCTATATCCTTGGTCTTCTCTACCACCATAACAATAAGGGTGCTGGCAATATTAAAAGAAGCTACCAGTATAATCAGGGTAAGGATAATAAACATAGTCAATTTTTCAAGTTTCAATGCGGCAAAGAAATTCCGGTTTATTTCTGACCATGTCTTCAGGCTAAAATCAACTCCCAGGACAGAAGCCAATTCCCCTCTTACCCTGTCCGCAGAATCAAGATTATCCAGTTTGATGCCTATAGAGCTTATTTGTCCAGGCATGCCTAAGATATCCTGGGCGGTCTTTAATCCGGTAAATACCAGGTTCATATCATATTCATACATCCCGGTGTTAAAAATACCGACAACCCTTAAAACAAACTGTTTTCCCTGCGGCGAATATACGGCCATGGAAGAACCAACATCAAGGCCCAGATACGCTGCTAATTCCTTGCCGATAATGATAGCTGAGGCATCCAGGGATTCAATACTGCCCCTGGTCAGGCACTCCTTGATCTTGCTTACCCGCACCTCTTCCTTAGGGGAAATCCCTTTTAAGGAAACGGCAAAAAATCTATTATCCTGCATTGCCAACACCTGGCCCTGCAGGTAAGGACTGACCCCCACCACATGTTTATTGCCGTAAATCTTCTCGGCCAGCTCAGGGTAACGGCTGTCTTCTATAGCCTTATAGCTGGCAACAGTAAGATGGGAATAATTGCCTACTATTTTTTCTTTCAGGTCTTTATCAAAACCGCTCATTACGCCGATAACTACCATCAGGGCAGCCACCCCTATAGCTACCCCGGCGATGGTAATAACAGAAATAAGAGAAATAAATTTTTCTTTCCTCTTGGTGAATAAATAACGCCGGCTGATAAAAAACTCTACACCCATTATTTCTGCGGCCTAAGCAGCGGAAAAAGAATTACATCCCTTATTGAAGGCTGGTCTGTAAGCAGCATCACCAGCCTGTCTATCCCTATACCCAATCCCCCGGCCGGAGGCATCCCGTGCTCCAGGGCCTGGACATAATCTTCATCGACTGCCTTCTTTTCATCGGCATCCAGCTCCTTGATCTCCTCCTGAAAACGCTGCCTCTGTTCTGCGGGGTCGTTTAACTCGGAGTAGGCATTGCCTACTTCCAGGCCTGCCACATACAGTTCAAAACGTTCGGAGATCAAAGGATTATCAGGACTGGTTTTAGCCAAAGGGCAAAGGCTGGTAAAATAATCAGCCACAAAAACCGGGTCCATTTGCATACCCTGCTCAAGCACATCCTCTATGATCTTATTTACCTGGGAGCGGCTTAGCCTTTTTTTATCCAGGGCGTAACCTTTATGCTGCAGTTTCTTAAGCATTGTTTCAACCTCATCCTGCGGCTCAATGCCAAACTTTTCCTTGACCATACCGGAAAAAGAAGAGACCTGCCAGGGGGCCTTGAGGTTTATTTCTTTGCCCTGATAAGAAAAGTTCATCCCGCCCTTGACTACCCTGCTTACCGAGATAATTAAATCCTGGCACAACTCCATCATATCCTTAAAATCGGCATAAGCCGAGTACACCTCCAGCATGGTAAATTCCGGGTTATGCCGGGTGGATACGCCTTCATTGCGGAAACTGCGGTTTATCTCATAGACCTTGTCCATTCCGCCGACGAGCAGGCGTTTCAGATAAAGCTCGGGGGCAATCCTTAAATACAGGCCCATATCATATTCATTATGATGGGTGCAAAAAGGCCTGCCGCTGGCGCCTCCGGCAATGTCATGCATCATCGGGGTTTCCACCTCCTGAAACCCTCTTTCTTCAAGAAAACTCCTGATTGCCCGGATAACCCGGGAGCGCGCTAAAAACACCTGCCTGACTTCTTCGTTGGCCAGCAAATCCAGATAACGCTGCCGGTAACGCAATTCTACATCCTTAAGGCCGTGCCACTTCTCAGGCAAAGGCCGAAGCGCCTTAGAAAGAAGGGTGATCTTTTCCACTTTTACCGAAGGCTCACCTGTATGCGTCTTAAAAAGCTCGCCCTCCGCAGTAATAATATCAGCTATATCAAGGCTATCCATTAAGGAAAAATAATCCTTGCCGACAATATCCTCTTTGATATAAAGCTGGACCTTACCGGTGGCATCGCGTAAATCCATAAAGACGACCTTACCGTGCATACGCCTGGCCATAATCCTGCCGGCAAAAACAAAGCGTTCCCCCTCCCGAAAGTCCTTTAATGCAGGCCCTATATCCTTACGGCCGGCCAGGGCCTTGGGATAAACAAGGATGCCCTTGGCTTTCAAGGCGTCTAATTTCGCCCTTCTCTGTGCGATAATCTCGTTTAGTTCCATAGATTTATGATTATATAGTATAATTTGACGCCTGTCAATAAAATCAGCCCTGTATCCTGCCTGAAAGCGAGCATAAATTGGCTTTTACAGACACTTAAATATAAAGAATGGCTATCCTCTAGATAAGATTAAAGACTAAACAAGGAAAGCGGGATTTTATCAGTCTTGATACTGGGAAAGCTGCATCAGGCGCTTAAGCATATTAGGATGAGTGCTGAGAAGTTCCAACAACCTTTCTCCTAAGTTAAGTTTTATCCTGCCTTTTTTTAGACGTTCCAACTCCGAGGCTCCGATTACGCCGTTCTTATCCAGGTCGATTTGCCTTAATTCCCTGATTTCATTCAGGGCCTGCGAAGGGTTATTGACAAAAAACGCCTTTACCCCCTCTACCTCTTTTAACGACTCAGGTGTTACCCGCGCTGACGCCTGGCTCAGTTTGTATAAACTGGAGGCAAGGCTGGAGGGATGATTCCCCAGCTGTACAGAGCCGCGATCGGCAAAATATTCCCGTATCCGGGAGGCATAAAGGACCAGCAGGTTGGTGATAAAATAGAAGACAAAAGCCAGCAAGCCGATAATTGCGGTATTATTTCCCCTTTCTGAATCCCTGCGGCGGCCGTAAAATAAGAACTGCCAGGCTAAGCGGTAAAGAATCATGGGTATGACCGAAAGCAGGGTTATAGTCAGGACATCCCGGTTCTTCAAATGGCTTAACTCATGCCCCAAAACCGCCCTTAGCTCTTCTTCGTTTAATAACCGCAGTATCCCTTCGGTAACGCATACCCGTCCGTCCTTAAGTGTGCGGCCAAAAGCAAAGGCATTCGGCAACTGAATAGCGGATATGCCTATTTTAGGCATAGGGATTCCTGCCTTAGCGGATAATTCTTCTACCATGCTAAACAGTTGAGGGTATTGCTGTTTACTCACATACCTGACACGCATGGTCCACTCTACCATTTTAGGCCCGATAAGATACTGGACAAGAATCATGGCCAGAGATAAAAATAGGTAGAAATAAAAATTCGTAATCCCCAGGTAAGAACCGACCATAACCATTATGGCATAGATAATCCCAAAAAGTGCCCCCAACAAAAGCCACATCCTCAGTTTTAAAAAAAACATCCTTCTACCTCCTTTAATGTAATGAGCAGACAACTTACGGAGCGATTATTTTATCCATCTCCGACGTAAGTTGTAGCCCCTGTAAAGGGGCGTCTGCGAATTATCCCGAAGCCTGCGAAGAAAATTACTGAGCATAGCGAAAGTAATTTTCGAGCGTTTAGGCAAGGGATACACGATCCACGCAGCGCTTAGCTAACGGGGTATATTTAATGAGCAGACAACTTACGGAGCGATTATTTTATCCATCTCCGACGTAAGTTGTAGCCCCTGTAAAGGGGCGTCTGCGAATTATCCTGAAGCGTACGTAGAAATTTTCTGGCGCTTGCGCCAGGAAATTTCAAGTGCTTACGCGAGGGATAAACTTGCCCCTAAGAACACAAATAAAGCCACGCTCATAAACTTAATTCTGACAATGAGTTCTAATCGCGGGGAACGTCCCCTTAGCCCTTAGTCCTTCGACATCTCTGCCCTGATTGTAAAACGTAAAATCGGATTATCCGGGCTGTCGGTGTTCACATAGACGTACTGTTTACTCTCGCCGGTATATCCTGCGGTATTAAAATTCACCGCCATAGATGTACTTTCGCCTGGCGAAAGGACCTTCTTGGCTATTTCAGGAACAGCACAACCGCAGGAAGTAGTAATCTCCTTGATGTGCATTACGTGTTGCGAGTTGTTCCTGACGATGAAATCATGCGACAGGATAACCCCGGTCTTTACTTTCCCGAAGTCCCAGTAATATATCTCCGCTTCTTCCTTTGTTTTATCCAGATATGGATTTTGCGCCTGGCAGCCTGTTAACAGGAAAAAAAATAAAAAGATGCAACAAAAAGGCTTCTTCATGTCTTCCATAATAAGAATACCCCTAAGCCGAAAAACAGAAATGCCATAGCTATCTTTACCTTAGAAAGGTGCCTTTTTAGGAGCCTTGAGAATTCAAGCGATGTTACTCCTAACATGGCCAGGATAAAGATTATAACCAGGGGTGCGATAAACATGAGATTATAAAGCAAGAGATAGCCTAAGGCCTGTATCTTTAAAGGGGTGGCCTTTAAAACAAAGACTATCGTCGGCAAATACACCTGCCCTGTGCATACCGATTCCAGCAAAGAAACAAGAAACCCTGTTGTAAGGCTGGCTATCATAAGCCCGAAGATGCCCTTCCTCTCTCTGCCTGCCTCATTTTTATGGCCCTTGCGGTAATGGCTGCCGATTAAGGTATGTATCCTGTTTTTTATCGCCTGAGGCAGCTTTAAAATCAACCCTTCGGGGCTTTTGTCTTTCTTGAATTTAAAATAATCGTAGAGTGCAGCAAACCCTAAGGCTATACTTAAGACGCCTACAGATATATTTACTACGCGCGAAACCATCCAGAAAGAGCGCAAGCGGTAAAGAAACCCAAATATACCTACCCCGATAAGGATATATGTCAAGAATACCGCAAATATAAACAACAGCCCTATCAAAAGGAGCTCTCTCTTTCTGTATCCCTGCAAGGCAAGGAAAGAAACGAAAAATACTATCACCGTAAACGCGCACGGATTTATCCCGTCCACCAGCCCTGCGCTGACTACAGCCATGGCTTCAATATTCCTGAATTTTGCTACCGGGTCTATCGGCGCAACCTTAGTTTCGTTTCTATCCGCATGCCCCTTAAGGGCGTTTAGAATAAACTGTCTCAGGCCCTCCTTATTTATGTCGCCGCTTAAAAAATGCCCCTGCAGATACAAAACCGGCACGGGAGTATCATGTTTTATGCCGTATTTCTCCTTAAGGCTAAGGAGTAACTTATAATTCTGGATATCCGAGATATCAAGGTAGTCAACCGTTATTCTGCCCTTAAATTCACTTTCTATTGCCGGAATTATTTTATGGTTTATATTCAAGCATTTATGGCAGCTCTGGGAATAAAAAACCTTAAGTCCCTGCACAGGGCTTTCGCCTTCCTGGCCATAACTGAAACCATAGCAGAAAGCAATAAAGACAAAAACAATGGTTAAGACCCCCGCCTTTTTCATACCCGTCTTAGCAAGTTACGATTTTTCTTCCTTAAGTTTATTGAATAAATCAAATGCCCGCTCAGCCGATGCCTTGTCGTGCACAATACTGCGTATGGCCGAGATCATCGCTATTGGCCAGCGCGACTGCCAGATATTTCTGCCCATATCTACGCCTTTGGCCCCCTTTTTTATCGCATTGTAAGTCATCTCCAGGACATCCTGTTCATTTCTTAATTTAGGGCCGCCTGCGATTACCACCGGCACAGGGCATGAATGCACCACCTCTTCAAACCCTTCGCAATAATATGTTTTTACTATCTGTGCGCCTATCTCTGCGGCAATACGGCAGGATAAGGCAAGATATTTGGCGTCGCGCTTCTCTAGTTCCTTGCCTACCGCAGTTACCGCTAAAACCGGCATACCCCAATTCTGCCCTTCATTAATAAGCCTGGCCAGGTTCAAGAGGGTCTGATGCTGGTGTGGTGAGCCTACGTAAATGGATAAAGCAACACATGCTGCATTTAAACGTATGGCATCCTGAATAGAGGTAATAATCCCCTCATTAGAAAGATCCTCTTCCAATATGCTATTGCCTCCGGAAACCCTTAATATAACGGGAACATCATAACCCGGATTTATGCAATTACGCAAAAGCCCGCGCGTAACCATTAGGGAGTCCGTATACGGAATAAGCGACTCAAGTACACCAGCCGGCTCTTCCAGCCTGCTTACCGGACCTAAGAAATAACCATGATCTGCCGCCAACATTACCGCCTTACCGTCTTTTTTGAATATCCTCTGCATCCTGTTTTTCATTCCCCAGTCCATATTACCTCCTCTATTCCTGCGGATGGATTATGATTTTAATTGAATTCGCGCCTTTCGTAACCAAATAGAAACCCTTTTTGATCTCTTCTAACTTGAAACAATGGGTTATCATATCCTTAACTTTAAATTCCCCGCCGGCTATCAAGCCCAGGGCCTGCCGATAATCGGCAGGACTGCCCGCATAAGAACTGACCAGCTTGTTTTCCGTACGCCAGAACAATTCATTGAAAGGAAAAATTATTTTAGCGCCTTTTTCTGCCGGAGCAAAAAACAGGATCGTCCCTCCCCTGTCTAAAGAATCAATGGCCTGATAGATTGCGGGGACTGCCCCGGTTGAGACTATGACCAAGTCCGCGAGGCGACCTTCATTCAATCTCCTGAGCAAATCCAGCGAATACTCCCTGGCATTTATTACTATATCTGCCCCGAACCTTTTTGCCGCCAATAAGCGGTAATCCGATAAATCCGTAGCAATCACGCGAGCGGCCTTATTTATCTTTGCCAGTTGAATATGCATTAGACCGGCGATGCCGCTACCTAAAACCAAAACATTCGTCCCCGGTTTTATACCTGCAAGCCTCTGGCCGCGCAATACGCAGGCCAGGGGTTCTACGAATGTTGCTTCATCGAAAGAAACGGAATCGGGCAGAAGATAGACGCCCTTCTCTACATTAATAGTAGAAAGGCGGATAAATTCCGCGAATCCTCCGGGGTAAAAGTTAGTTTGACGCAAGGTATCGCAGACGGTTTCATGCCCCCCAAGGCAATAACGGCAACTCATGCAGGGGACATGGTGTGCACAAGCCACCCTCTGTCCCGGATGAAAATCTCCAACCCCCTCGCCAACCTCCTCAATAATACCCGATATTTCATGGCCCAATACCAAAGGCGTGCGGTTAATACGATACCACTCCATTACATCGCTGCCGCATATGCCCGCGGACTCTACGCGCACAATGATTTCTCCCTTGCCCACGGCAGGCCTGGGCAATTTCTCAACCCGGACATCATTATTGTTATAATACATGCCTACGCGCATATACCCATCCTGTTATTCATCGGACTCATTATTTCAAAAAGATTTTATACTGCAGATAACAAAAATGCTCTGCGGCAGACATTTCTTGTTTCCCGGCTCAATCTTAAGGCGGGCCCTTATCTTCCCATTCCGGATACGCCTTCATATTTTATCACTTATTAAGGATTTTTCAACAAAAACAGCTTAATGAGCGCATAACTTACGGAGGGCAAAGTCCCAAAAAAACTAAGTAAATCCCAGCCGGGGACAGACCCGCATAATAAAGGGGACGGTTTCCGTCCATCACCTTGTCCCTTGTGCTCTTGAGAAAGATTACCACAGATTATATTTGGATTGGTAAACGGTATTAGAAAAGAGAGAAAGATATTGCAAAAAGAAACTTGCTGTGATAAATTGACAGTCAACATGGCAAAGAAGCTCTGGCAGTTCATAGATAAAGAAGGCACATTTTCCTCGGATACAGCCGATAAGATAAAAACGCTCTATTTCCCCATCTGTAATTCTTATCCCCTGATGTCCTCGCTTTCCCCTGACTTACACGGAGACATAAAAACGGGTTTTCATGCGTTTTTATTAGAGCCTGTTTCCCGCCAATCTCTTGTCAATTCCAGGGCCAGCCGTAATTTCTGGATAGACACGCACACCGGCAATCAAAAAAGGACCCCTGAAAAAATATGGTCGGCAACGGGCGTATCAAAAAATGCCAGGCAACTTAAAAAAGACAGATTTAATCTCCAGGCAGGACTACTCTGGCATAAGCTAACCCGTCAAAACAGCAATATCGGCCTTAAGGCAGAAATTACCTCTTTTGTCCCGGCCTCAGGAGAGCCGGTAGAAATAATGTTTGTACGTATTACCAATGTATCTTCTAAAACTATTAATTTTACCCCTACAGCTGCTATCCCCATCTTCGGCAGGTCCGCTCATAACCTGCATGACCACCGCCAGGTAACTTCGCTTCTGCAGCGCATAGATAAAAATAAATTCGGCGTTATCACCTCCCCCGCATTGCTATTTGACGAAGCAGGACACAAGAAAGACACTACCTCTTATTTCGTTTTAGGCATAGATACAAAAAACGGCTCACCCCAATATATATACCCGACACAGGAGCAATTTACCGGCGAGGCCTCAGACCTGGAAGCGCCGGAATCTATATTCCGCGGATATCCGCCTGCCAAGAAGAAAAACAACCACGGTAAAGAGGCTATGGCCGGGCTAAGATTTAAAAGTATCCGGCTTAAGAAAAAACAAAATACCGCTTATATCATCCTCATGGGTATTGTAAAAGATAAATCAGAAATAAACCCCATCCTAAAGAATTTTAATACCGAAACCAAAATCCGGGATTCCCTAAAAAATACACAGGGATACTGGCAGGAAAAAAGCACCCGGATTGCCGCTGAGACGAATGATCCCCTTTTTGATAACTGGATACGCTGGGTGAATATCCAGCCGGCTCTAAGAAGAATATTCGGCTGCTCTTTTCTTCCGGACTTCGACTACGGCAAAGGTGGCAGAGGCTGGCGCGACCTATGGCAAGACTGCCTTTCTCTTATATTGGACAACCCCAAAGAAGTAAAGACACTTTTGGTAAATAATCTTGCCGGCGTGCGCATAGACGGCTCCCATGCTACCATTATCGGCAATAATACAGGCGAATTTATCGCCGACCGCAACAACATCAGCCGCGTATGGATGGACCACGGCATCTGGCCGTTAATCACTATACAGTTTTATATTCACCAGACTTCCGACATAGATATACTCTTTGAAGAAACCACCTACTTCCGCGACTATCAGATGCACAGGGGCCTGAAAAAAGATACGCGATGGCAACCGCAGGAAGGAAATTTCCTGCAAACCAAGTCAGGAAAGATTTATAAAGGAAGCCTGCTTGAGCATATACTGGTGGAAAACCTGGTGCAATTTTTTAACGTCGGTCCCCATAACCATATACGCCTGGAAGGCTCAGACTGGAACGACGGGTTAGATATGGCTCCCCAGCGCGGAGAGAGCGTTGCCTTCAGCGCAATGTATGCGCAAAACCTAAAAGCAATCTGCGGACTGCTTGAGCGCCTTAATACAGAAAAGATACCCATCTTCCGGGAATTAACTACGCTTCTTAATTCTGCCACCAGAGAAAATACAAATTATTCGGATGTAAAATTAAAACGCGAAATATTAGACAGGTATCTGGGAGAAACCGAAGATGGGGTAACTGAAAAAAGAATAAGCCTGCCTAAAGAAGAATTAATTTCTTCCCTCAAAGAAAAGGCAGACTGGATGTATGGGCATATACGCAAATCCGAATGGCTCAAGGAAGGATTTTTCAACGGATATTATAATAATGACGGGGAACGGATTGAAGGCGCTACCGGAGGTTTAATGCGCATGACCCTCGCAGGACAAGTCTTTCCTGTCATGAGCGGTATCGCAACCACTGAACAGATTAAAACCATATTTTTAAACACGCAAAAATACCTGAAAGATAAGAAAACAGGCGGCTTCCGTCTGAATACCGATTTTAAAGCAGAACAGCTAAACCTCGGCCGGGCATTTTCTTTCGCCTACGGGAACAAAGAAAACGGCGCGTTCTTTAATCATATGTGCGTGATGTTCGCCTACGCCCTTTACCTGAGAGGATTTGTCAAAGAAGGATACGCAGTAATAAAGTCTATATACCGCATGGCGCTGGATACGCAAAAAAGCAGGATCTACCCCTGCCTGCCGGAATATTTCAACGCCGAAGGACAGGGTATGTATAGCTATCTGACCGGTTCCGCCAGTTGGTTTATGCTTACCTTGCTTACCCAGGTATTCGGCATCAGGGGGGAATACGGGGATTTGATAATCGAACCTAAACTCACCGCTGAACAATTAAACAGCAGTAATCGGTTATCCACAACCGCATCTTTTGCCCAAAGGCCCATCAAGGTAGAATTTTTCAACCCCCGAAGAAAAGATTTCGGCAGGTATCGGATATGCAAGGTGTCCATAAACGGAAAAACCGTTGCCGAAGGTATCCATAAAGAGAACTTTCACATCTCCCGCAGTTACCTCCTTTCTGTCACCAACGCCAAAGACAACCTTATCCGGGTTACCCTGGATTAAAAACTCTTAAAAAGGCTGAATTGACCCCCGCCCATCAGCAAAAGGGCAAGGCAGGCGCAGGCAATAAGCAGGTTATATTCAAAACCTCCGTTAGCCAAAAAGAACCCCTTGGCAAGATGGACCTTGATTGTAGCTACCAGCATAAGTACAAGCAGGAAAAAGGCGGAGACGCGCGTAAGTATGCCAAAGATTAAAAACAGACCGCTTAATAATTCAACATAAGCAGCGATATATGCCCAAAACACCGGAGGATAAAAGCCTAGCCCTGAAAGCATCTTGGAAAAACCGCTTATGCCTGTCCCGGTAAACACTCCGAATGCTTTCTGTAATCCGTGGGCCATAAATATCGCCCCCAACCCTAACCTTAAAACCAGAAGCCCAGTATTCAACATAGCACACCTCCTGAAATAAGGTCCTTAAAGACCCCCCATTTATTATAAAGGCCCCGCAAGCGGTAAAGGCACATAGCATAATGTAATATAAGGGGAAAACGCCCATTTACTCCGATGCCCATAATTATGCCGCAAGCCCTGTTATTGGCCATAGGAATGATATACCCTAAATCCCTGGGCTTATATTTTATGATCCTCCTGCCACGGATGCTTCTTACAATGTTTAAGGCGGCAGAGGACCCCTGGGCAATAGCAAACTGCACAGCCATACGCAGATACCCGTCTTTATACTTAAAAAGAGCGGCATCCCCTGCGGCAAAACAGCTGAGATCCAGCCTTAGGTATTCATCCACTAATATCCGGCCCTGGGGGCCCTTTTCCGCCTTTAAGCTGTCAAGATAGCCGGAGGTTTTTACCCCCGCAGCCCAGATAACCATAGCGTTTCTAAAGATACTGCCGTTGCTAAGATATACGCTTGCTTTCTCTAATTTTACTATAGTAGCCCCGGTCAATACCTCAATTCCCATATTTTTTAGGCTGGCCAAAACATAACCCTTCATCCATTCCGGCAGCGGCCCTAAAATAGAAGAGGCACGCTCAACAATAAATATCTTTATCTTTTCCTGCCTGCGCGTAAAATACCTGTAAAGATTAGAAGCTGTCTCAATGCCGGTATATCCTCCCCCGACAACTAAACAGCAAGCAAGATTCCCCCGCCCTAAGGCCTCAGATATTACCCGGGCATCTCTACTATCATCCAGCTTAAAAGAAGCCTCCTTTATCCGGTCATTTCCGTAAAAGTTAGTTTCGCTGCCGCTGGCAATAAGAACATAATCATAGGTAAAAATACCTGAATCGGTAATGACCTCTCTTTTATCTAAATTTAACGAAGATACGGCGGAATGCACGAACTTAAACCCCGCCTCCCGGCATATTTGTCTAAAATCGCAATCAAGGTATAAGGGCTTTATCCCCCTGCCGATAACATCGGGAAGCAGAGGAAGAAAGCTGGATTCTGTATTTCTATCTATTAACGTAACGTCTAAGTCGCCGCGGAACCTGCGCAGTGTCATCAGGGCAGTAATACCGGCTATACCTGCGCCTATAATGATTATCTTTTTCATAGAAAAAGGCTTAAGATTAAGATAATGCCCGCCATCGTATGCAGCAATATAGTAAGTTTAGAGGATTCCCTGAACCTGATCTTACCCCCTGCATGATCCCTGAGGATGCCCGCCGCCTTCATCCCCGGGAAAACCAATACCAGCGATAAAAGTGCAAAGTTACCCAGGTACCCGAAAACAACCCCCAGTATAATTGATAGATACCCCAAGGCTAATAAGATTATATACAGCAAAAAGGAATTCTTTGGCCCCAAAACAGAGACCCAGTTCATCTTGCCTGTTTTCCTATCATCGGGATAATCCGGGATTTCGTTGGCAAATAATATGGCGGTGGTAAAGAAACCGAAAGGCAGGGAAAGCAAAAAACTCTTTAAATCCGGGAATATCTTGTTTTGAATAAAATACCCTCCCATAACCAGTGCCGGGCCAAAAAGCAAGAAGATTACCAATTCACCCAGCCGGCGGTAGGATAGCCGAAAAGGCAAACAAGAATAAGCCCACCCCAGAAAGATTATGCCGGAGAAATAAAACAGGAGTGAAGGCTCGCCTAAGGCAGCTGCCAGGGAAACGGTCGATAAAAAAGCGATGAGAAAAAAAATAAGCGATGCCTTAAGATAGAACCCCTCGGAGAATACGCCTTCCTGTATGAGTTTCGAGCCGCCGAAGAAACTATAGAAATTATTGTCCTGCCAGTCTGCCCCGCTCTTAGAATCCGCGTAATCGTTCAACAAGTTAGCAGCCAGGTGTGTCGAGATAACGGAAATTATCCCTAAGAAAAAAGGCAGCAAAAGGAAAATATCCCCGCACAGAAAAGAGCCAAAAATGAAAGGCAGGATGCTGACACTTAAAAAAGGCAGCCTTAATGCCCTGATAAGATAACCTTTCTTACACAACATAACTGCCCCTGCTTTAGTTCTATTATGTTTGTGTTTGGCTTCTTTATATGTTATCATAAAATTATGTTTACTAAAATCAAAAATAAGCTGGATAAGGAACTGCACAAGTTTGTCGGCGATATCAATAAAAGCTACTCCCTTAGCCGGCTATCCCCTGTCCTGTTCCTGCATATAAAAGATTTTATTCTTAGAAAAGGCAAGCGGGTCAGGCCCATACTTTTTATCATAGGATACCTTGGTTTTGCTAAGAATCCGGCCAGGGGTTTATTTAAAAGCGCTATCTCCTTAGAGCTCCTGCATGATTTTATGCTCGTCCACGATGACATTATAGATAAATCGGAACTAAGGAGAGGCAAGCCGTCGATGCACCGTATGCTTAATAACTACCTAAAAAGATATAAGAATATCAAATTTAACGGCCAGGACCTGGCTATCGCTGCCGGAGATGTAATGTACGCTATGGCCATAGAAGCGTTTTTATCAATAGAAACAGAGGCAAAGCGTAAAGAAGAGGCCTTGAAGAATTTTATCCGGGCGGCGGTTTATACGGGCAGCGGCGAATTCATTGAACTCCTGCTTTACAGCACAAAAGACATCAGAGATATAAAGAAAAAAGACCTGGTTAAAATCTATGACCTTAAGACAGCGCATTATACCTTTGCCTCGCCCCTTGCCACGGGAGCAATCCTTGCCGGGGCAGGCAGAGAAGATATAGACAGGATTTCCCGCTACGGCATGTGCCTGGGCAGGGCCTTCCAGATAAAAGACGATATCATAGGGATGTTTAGCAACGAAGAAGAAACGGGTAAACCTATGCTCGCCGACCTCAAAGAAGGCAAAAAGACTATACTGATTTGGCAGGCTTACCGCAAAGCCTGTCTTGGCGACAGAAAAATAATAAAAAGAATATTTGCCAAGAAAGATACCAAGAAAAAAGACCTGTTGGCGATGCGTAAGATCGTAGATGATTCCGGCGCGCTGGATTATGCCCGGGCAGAGATAAAAAGATTGTTGCGCAAATCATATGCTATTTTAGCTCCTTGCCGCATCAATAAAAAATACAAAGACCTGCTCAATGCCTACTCCGCAAGGCTCCTGGAAATATAAGCCATATATTACTGCCTAAGTATATCCCTACTTATAAGAAGCTGCCGTAAAACTTAACATTTCAAAATAGTAACATCAATTATTTATTTTTCTCTTGATGGAATAGCCATAATATGATATGCTTTCACTCAATTAAAAAAAACATAAATAAGGAGAATACATGGCTAAATGCCCTAAATGCAGGAAAGATATTTCACCTTACGAATTCTTCTGTAACGGCGGATGGTCATTTATAAGATGCACCCAATGCAATTCTAAACTCCTGGTCAAAGACAGGGATTTCTACGCGTGGTTCCTTTCCTTTTTTATATTGTTATTTATCGGTGGGATCATACTGATAAAATACTTCAATTTCCGGCCGAACCTGATAGGTAGCCTTACCATTATGGCAACACTCTGCTGTTATTTTTCTTTAGGCTGGCGTTTTACCACATTAGAAAAGAAATAAAACGAGGATGATGCCTTGAGGGATAAGGCGTTATCTTTCTTTCTGACTTCTCTCCGCCTGAACCTTTGCTACGATCTCCGAAGGCACCTGGGTATATTTGGAGAATTCCATTGAGGCGTTTGCCCTGCCGCTGCTTAAAGAACGGAAATTTGTAGCATAGCCAAACATCTCAGCCAGAGGCGCTTCCGCAGAAACTATCTTCTGTTTTCCCTTCGTCTCCATATTGAGAATCTTACCCCGGCAGGAGCAGATATATCCGATAACGCTGTTTACGTATTCCTCGGGAGTAATCGCCACTAAAGACATGGTTGGCTCCAGGAGTATGGGATTTGCCTGCATGAAGCCATCTTTAAAACCTAATATAGCAGCCATCTTAAAGGCCAATTCCGATGAATCAACTTCATGATAAGAGCCGTCTATGAGGTCTACCTGCACGTCTACGATAGGATAACCCGCATAAACCCCCTTTTGCATTGCTTCAATGACCCCCTTCTCTGCTGCGGGGATAAAGGAGCGTGGTATTGCCCCTCCTTTTATGCTGTCTATAAATACCAGGCCCTTGCCTGCCTCAGCCGGCGAGATCTCAAATACTACATGGCCATATTGGCCCCTGCCGCCTGACTGCTTTATGTATTTACCTTCTGCCTTTGCCGACTTCGTTATAGTCTCCCGATAAGCGACCTTAGGCTTACCCACTATCGCCTCTACCCCGAATTCCGTCTTCAGCCTGTCTACGATGATTTCCAGGTGTAACTCTCCCATCCCGGTCAGTATAGTCTCCTTGGTCTCCTCATCTGTTTGCACTAGGAAAGTGGGGTCCTCCTCTGCCAATTTGGCTAAACCTTTGCCGAGCTTATCCTGATCCCCCCTGCTTTTAGGCGCCACACTTAAAGAAACCACCGGAGTAGGAAACTGTATAGCCTCAAGCAATATCGGGTGCTCAGGGTCACAAAGCGTATCTCCGGTAATAGTATGGCTCATGCCTATTAAAGCCACGATATCTCCGGCAAAGGCATTATCTATATTTTCCCTCTGGTTGGCATGCATCCTCAGGATCCTTCCTATCCTTTCTTTCTTGTTTTTACGCGTATTCAGCACATAGGACCCGGTCTGTAATACTCCGGAATAAACCCTGACATACACCAGTTTTCCCATATGCGGGTCACTCTGGACCTTAAAGGCCAGGCCGCAAAACGGCTCGCTGGCATCGGTTTTCCTGGGTATAATTTTTTCGGCATCCTCAGGATCGCTTCCCTCAACAGGCGGAAGGTCCAAAGGAGAAGGCAAATATAATATTATTGCATCCAATAGCTTCTGCACGCCTTTATTCTTAAAAGAAGCGCCGCATAAGACAGGGACCATTTTATTGGCGATGGTACCGCGGCGGATAACCGCTTTTAATTCATCCACTGTAATAGAATCCGGTGATTCCAGGTATTTTTTCATTAATTCATCATCAAAGGCTACTGCCCTTTCAACCATAATATGATGGTATTCCTCGGATGTTTTCTTGAGCTCCTCAGGTATATCTTCTATCTTATAATCTTTGCCCTGTGTATCATCCAGGTATACATATGCCTTCATCTCAATAAGATCAATTACCCCTCGAAAATTATCCTCGCTTCCAATGGGGATTTCCAGGGGGATAACATTTGCCTCCAGGTCTTCCTGTATGCCTTTTATTACAGCAAAGAAATCCGCGCCTGTACGGTCCATCTTATTAACAAAGACCAGCTTGGGGACATTGTATTTATTGGATTGGCGCCATACCGTTTCAGATTGAGGTTCTACCCCGCCTACAGCACAGAATAAAGCCACTGCGCCATCGAGCACCCTTAAGCTGCGTTCTACCTCTGCGGTAAAATCCACATGCCCAGGCGTATCAATAATATTGATCTTATACCCATTCCAATAACAAGTGGTTGCCGCAGAGGTAATAGTAATGCCCCTTTCCTGTTCCTGCTTCATCCAGTCCATCTGGGCCTTGCCGTCATGGACCTCGCCTATCTTATGCGACTTTCCGGTATAAAAAAGAATCCTTTCGGTAGTGGTAGTCTTTCCGGCATCAATATGCGCCATAATGCCGATATTCCTTGATTTTTCCAGGTTGATATCGGCAACCGGCTGCCCGGAGACCTGCTGTTCTTTTGTTTCTTCTGAAACCTTGTTATCCGCCGCTTCGGCCTGTATCTGGCCTTCGTCTTTAACCTGGCTAGCAGGGACTTCTTCTGCCATAGGTGCTTTTATTTGAGAATCATGAGGTCCCTCAACAGGCTCTTTGCTTTCTTCAACAGGAAGCTGCCGGATATCGGCAGGAGGAGTTTCCGCCTCTAAAGGAAGGGATTCTAAAACAGGCTTCTCTGCTTCCGTAGGAGGGGACTCTTGTATTTCCGCAGGATGGATTTCCTGCTCAATAGGTTTTGGCTCCTCAATAGCCTTATCAGGTTCCACAGGAAGAGACTGCTGCATATCACCGGGTTGCTTTATTTCCTCAACGGGATGGGCCTCTTCCCCGGGCTTCTCAGGCCCCGCTGCTTCTTTAGGCTTAAGTTGGCTGCGCAACTGCGCCAACTCTTCAAATAGTACCCTTATTTTCTCATCTCTTGCTTCTAATTCTGACTCTAATTCACTGTATTCTTCATTGAGCTTATTAAATTCCTTCTTAGGGACCCATTCGCTCTGCTCATGCTCTCGTTTCATATCCGCAATTTCTTTGGCATAAGAATTTGCTTCTTTTGTTTTCTCCTGGATTTCTTTTAAATTCCTCTCTACCTGGTGTTTGAGTATTTCAATATCCGCGGTTTTCTGCTTACCCTCATTCTCTATACCCTGCAGTTTGTCGTTTAATTCGCTTATCTGCCGGCTTAAATCTACATTCTTAGAGAATTCCTGCTGTATCTCTTTTTCTTTATTAGCCAAACGCCTCTCGAAATCCAAGTTCTGCTCTTTAATTCTCTTTACGGCCTCATCGCTTTTAGCAACCCACTCCTGGCGCTTATCCAGCTCTTCTTTTAAGGAGGCGCCCTCTTTCTTGGACCTCTGGGCCTCTTGTTGTAAGACGGCGCATTCTGCTTTTATCCTTTTTAACTCCTCCTGATAACTACCCATCTGTTTATGCATATCCTGAATCTTCTGGTCCTTAAAAGAAACAGCCTGGTCCTTGAGAGGAATAAATTCTTTCTTCGGCTTTTTCTGCCTGCCGGATGAGCCCTTTGACATAGAAATGGCGTATAAAGTCAGCCCTATTACCCCGGCAAAGATCCCCCAAAATAACATTTCCATATGATCCTCTATAGCTTATCTGTTCCTATTCGCTGCCTTTTATCTTGCGGTAAAGATAAGAACGGTAACCCGGCCCGGAATATTCAGAAGGATAATCCACCTTCCAATACGAAGCGCTCCCTGTCGAAGAAGACATATAGGGCACAAATTTGATTATCTTTCCTTTGCCGGGTTCGAGGCTTAAGTTTACGCTTCTAGGCGCTGCCCCATCACTGCCAAAAGACAGGATGTATTTACCTGTCTTTTCGTCAAAAAAGGCTAATCCTACTTTTTCTACCGTATCAGGATGAGTAGCGTAATATTCCTGTAATTGCTTGGGAGAGGCATCTATGTCATACACCAATTCTGTACTGTCCTTTTCTGATGCAGAAACAATATTTTGTTTTGGAAGTTCAACAGCGCTGAAGCTTGACTGGTCTATCTCCCATCTTGCCCAAGGAGAAGATTTCTTTGACATGGTCACCTGGCAGATCTTGCCTCCGGGCACCTTGAGGGTAACTAATATATAGTCAACCCCCGATATCCCGTGCGTATCCATGTTTACCACATCTATGATCTCAAATATGCCTTCGTGTATATCGAGCCTCTTGATTAAATAGGCTATGAGCCCTCTTTCGATTTCCGGGTCGAACAGCCGCAGCTGGCTGCTTATCAAGCCAGGTCTTTCCAAAAGTCTGCTGTCTGTTTTATGAAAACGGGAGGAATAAAAGAAAACCCCCAGGCAGATAAGAAAAGTTACCTCCAGCAATAAGAATAACAAACGCCTCATCCGTACTCCTTAGGCCTCTATAAATCTGGCAGGCATTACAATTATATATTATTATTAAGACAAATTCAATTTATAAAAAAGGGCGCCGTTATTATAAACGGCGCCCCTGATAAAATTACAATGATTTTTGTCTAATTTATTTCTCTCTGCCTGAAGCCTTCTTCAGCCTGCCCAGGAAATCAGAATCAATAACCCCTCCCAGGGCCTGTGCCTTATGTATATCTTCCCAGGCCTTATCATATTGTTTATTGTGAAAATAGGCGACGGCGCGGTTATAATAAGCACCAAAATGCCCGGGCTTTGATTTTATCTCCTGGCTGAATACAATAATTGCATCATCAATTTCCTTCTGGTCAGCTGCCTTAAGGCTAGCGGAGACCTTCTGTCCACAGGCAGGCGCCTTCTTCTTTTCGACACATACCTTCTTCTTCACATCTTTACAGGTCGTACAGCCGATCAGTCCGACACACAACAGAACCACCAGTATTTTCTTCATTTTTCTGTCTTCTCCGGCTTAATAAGGTCTATTATATTTTAGGCCTAAATTATTCAACTTGCAAGACATTTCTGTTGCTGAAACCAGCCTTGATATATGTTTTTTACCTGCCGGAGTCTTCTTTGCCTTCATAGTCAGGACTGGCACCTGTCCCGCCCTTAGGGCCTGGAGGATTATTATCCATATCTTGGTGTCTCCTGCGTTCATAGCTGGCGCCTATCCCGCTCTTAGGGCTTGGAGGACTCTTGTCCATATCTTTACGATGTTCTTTTATCTTCTCTTTCTGTTCCGGTGTCAGGCTATCCTGCCTTTCCTTATTATCTTGCTGCAATTCTTTCCTGGCTTCGCGGACTTCTTTTCTAGCCTGCTCTTTCTGCTGAATATTCTCCCGATGGATGGCCCGTAGCTGCCCCCTGAGTTGATCGGCTTTTTTTGTATCTCCTGCGGCCATCGCATCCCTAATTTGCTGCCTTAGCTTTTTTTCTTCTGCCCTGGATTCCCGGGCATTTTTCTTCATTTCCATGTGCTTTTCTTTGATTTGCTGCTTATCGGAACTGATCTCCTCTTTCCGGCTCGCCTTCGAAAGATTCCCTTCTTCTGCATAGATTCCGCAAAAACTGCTCAAGAGAAAACAAAAGATAGCGCCTGTAAATATCAGACATATCTTCTTCAATTCCCTTTCCTTTCTAAACAGGCAAGCTAAACAACTCACCCGTTATTTTTTTGACAATAACTTATCCCATGATTCATTGGCTTTATTTATATATAACTCATCAGAAATAATCGGTTTGTTAAGCAAGGATATGGTCTTATCGGAAAGCCTTAAATCCTCAACCACTTCTCTGCCTGCAGTCCTTAATATATGCCTGTAATTCATAAAGAGCGGCTCCAGGACCAAGGGGTGGTCTCTCAAGATTGCCCCGCCTCCCCTATATATTTCAGCAATAACCTCAGAATGCATGTTCCTGGCGAACCTTTTGAATGACAGACTTATAACTTGAAAATGGCTTTGCTCGGGAAACCCGCAATTTGAAATCACGATTATTTTGGGGGATTTATTCTGTCTTATTATATGCCTGCATTCTCCTCCTGCATCCTTTTCAAAATGCGGGTCTGCTAAAGGAATAAGCCTGTCTATAAAGTTTTTCATTAAACCGGTTACATTATCAACATATACAGGTGTAGCAAATACCACTATGTCCGAAGATACGAATTTTAAAAGCAATTCTTTCATCCCGTCATTGATAACGCATTGCCCGGGAGTCTTGACCCAACAGCTAAAACAGCCTAAACAGTGCCGTATATTACACTCCCCAAGAAATATGTTTTCGACCTCAGCTTTAGCGTCTTGCGCCCCCTGAAGAAATTCTTTTACCATAACGTGGGTATTAGAATTTTTCCCTCGTGGGCTTCCATTAAAGACTGTTATCTTCATTCTTTGTGTCTGTGCCTTTTAATAGCGGATTATACCCCAAATAAAAACCCCTGCAAGTATTCCTAGCGGCAAGCAAACTTACAGAGTTGGACGAGTTTCACAACTGGTTATGCCCGGAAGAGAGAAAAAACTATACAAAGAAATACTTAATATCTATCCAGGTCATCTACCAGGAACATTTAGCAGTTTTGTTTTCTTCTTTAATATCAAACATGTTAGATATATGGTTAAACCAACTATGAAGAAATATATCCAAGACCTACGGGCTTCAAATTTGCCATAAATTAATAAGTTAGTGCCAACTTCTAAGAAAAAGAAAACAGCTACGATCGAAAAAAAAGTAGAAAATTCTCTTCTGATTACTGTTTTTAACGAAAAGGGTAAATCCGGCTTCTTCCAGTTACTAAAACTGGGGATAAGAATAGGGGTTTTATTTGCCCATTCAATAAACAAAACCCCAAACTTCTTTCTTAAGAATTCCTCCTCTGAAAAGATTATCCTTTCATAATACAGCCAAAATCCAACCCATACTATTAAAGCGAACCACCATACTTGAATAAACAATGTAATTCCAAAAACTATAGTAAAATTACCCATATAAAGAGGATTTCTTGTGATTGAATACATTCCAGCCGTATTTAAACTTTCCGCTAATTGCGATTTTGTGTTTCTGCCTGATGTCCCCCTCGGAACATATCCAACCGTCAGGCAACGGATACCTAATCCTAAAAATGATATACAAATTGATAAATCCTCCCAGTAATCTGCGGCCCTATCCCCAAGAATATGTTCAAGCACTTTAGCCTGCCGCAAAGCAATAAGAAATAAAGGAATTACCAATAAAGGTAAATAACTCCTCCATCTAAATAACCAATTTCCCTGCTTTTCTATATCTTCCCTTAAAGCCATTCTTACCTTATTTTAATTATGAGTTAAGTTTATTATATCCTAAGCAAAAATCCTCCGCAAGTATTTTACTAACAGCGAGTTGCCTTCTTCTGCCAGGGTTCGATGTAGAATAAAAAACCCAGTAATTTTACTTACTGGGTTTTTTATTCTAACTCCCTTCATCAAAGAGTTCAGAACTTGGTGTATGACGGAAAAGGCAGAAGAATTATCCAAAGAGGCTATTTATATTTACCAAATAGCCAGGATTAAACAATGCTTAGTTTTTTAGGTATAGCCGCGGTACCCCCGGGACAATCCTTCCGGTAATCTCAATTATACAGTGATTTTGTCAAATTCCTCAATACTGATTGCAGGGAAACTGGTAAAAGCTATGCCGGTCAGCTTGTTTAAGGCGATGGATGCCTTCATCACGTCTGCAAGAGCCGGAAAATCCGTTATCAACACGATATCGTATTTGCCCAGAAGCGCATACATTGAATTTACCTTACCCCCGGATTTTGTTATCAGATCAAGCGCCTTTTTCGTCCTTTCGGCTGAGATGCCGTTTATCGCCTCCTGCGAATACTTTCCGTACATAAAAAATTTTGCCATAAAACACCTCCTTTTGGATTTTATTCTACTCCAAATAAAAACCCCTCGCAACATCTTTTTGTAAGGGGTTAAAATTAGTGGCTCCCTCGAGGACTCCGGCCTTCGGCATAGAACCTGTCGTCGCTTCACTCCTCCCTATAGGGGCGCTGCCCCTCTGGCACTCCTCATTTCGTTCGTCGCTGTCACCCCTTCCTTAGCAATCAAAGAACTAAACCTTAAGGGGAAAACAATCTTTTCCCCTTAATAATCCCCTTTCTGCAGTTCCTCGGTTCTTCGTCCTCGGGGGAGTTTCCGACAAAAAAGCCCCGCTATTTTAAATAGCAGGGCTTTACGATATAAGCTCCCTCTAAGCGATGATATCCGAAATTATTTTAAAGGAACGATGGTTCTTTGATGCACCGCGCGCGGTGCGCGCTCCCGTATCTTCCGTGTCCCATTCGCCCCGCTTGGGAGCGGGGCTCATTCGGCGCCAGCCTGGGCCGGCTGGCTTCTTGCTAATGTAATGCGTGTGCGGCGCAGTTGGGGCTGCGGCTGGGTGGGGGCAGCCGCAACCCCCAGCGTCCTCACCAATAAGTTATTATAAGAAGAAAATCAAAGTTTATAAGGGTTCGTCCGCTATGCCGCAATCAACAAAAAAACTATGCGGTGCGGCATTGCTGCGCCTCTCCCAGATAACGCTTGAGAAACACCGGCAAAATTTGGTGCGGGCAAATTTTGCCGCTTCAAAGAACAAAAAGCTTAAGGGGCAAAAATTAGTTTAAA